>Ga0308165_1000087_pt1 | contig 242228 bp, 214 predicted proteins | sample PhyWR2_FD_201032 | JGI IMG/M metagenome (GOLD analysis project Ga0308165, IMG submission 201032) | Phyllosphere microbial communities from UC Gill Tract Community Farm, Albany, California, United States - DLSLW.R2 | ecosystem: Host-associated > Plants > Phyllosphere > Unclassified | place... | reverse complement strand
ACGAATGCTTCCGCAGAGTCTTTCAATGCGAAAATAAAAAACTTCAGATTGCAATTAAGAGGTGTGCGGGATAAAGCATTTTTTCTGTTCAGGTTGTCTAAACTTTTTGCCTAGTCCCCAAGTTTTGAGATTGATCCCAAGTTTTGTGATTGATCCGATTTATCGTTACCAATCCACAACATTGTTACATCAAAATTTGAATGATTTATAAAAATTGCCTTCTCAAATACAACAATAAAAAAAGCTTTAAAACAAATGTTTTAAAGCTTTTTATGCGATCCGGACGGGACTCGAACCCGCGACCTCCGCCGTGACAGGGCGGCATTCTAACCAGCTGAACTACCGGATCTTTTTCACAACTTTCAGAAGTATCTTCCGTTATTGTGATTGCAAAAATACAAATTTTTGGCAATTCTGCAAATCTTTAGAAACAAAAAATGCTTCCCAAAACGGAAAGCATTCATTATCAAATGATTTTTTTTTATAAGTGTGCGCTTAATTTCTCTGCGATTACTTCTTTTGGCGTTACACCAACCAATTTATCTACTACCTCACCATTCTTGAAAATAAGAACTGTAGGGATATTTCTGATTCCGTATTGCATAGAAATTTCCTGGTTGTTGTCTACATCTACTTTTCCTACTAAAGCTTTACCTTCAAAATCTGTTGCAACTTCTTCGATGATCGGTCCTAAAGTTCTGCATGGTCCACACCATACTGCCCAAAAGTCTACCAATACCGGTTTGTCTGATTTTAAAACCGTTTCCTGAAACGAGCTATCCGTAATTTCTAAAGCCATTTTTTTATCTTTTAATTATTAATATTCTATTTAATTTCCTGAGTCAAAATTACCATTTTAAAATGAAAAGCTTATCTATGCTCAACATTTGTATTTTCTATAACAAAATCTTGAGAAATTTCTTTCAAAGCATCTACAAAAACATCAATATCTTGTTTTGTTGTCATATGGCTGAAAGATACACGCAAAGGGGTACAGTGATCCATTTCTTCTTCCGAAAGCACCATCATCATGACCATGGAAGGTTTTGAAGCTCCAGATGAGCATGCACTCCCCTGGGAAACAGCAATTCCCTTCATATCAAGCTGCAATCCGATTAAAGGATTTTTGTAAGGCAGTAAAAGGCTTACCAAAGTGTACAAACTGTTATCCGCTTCTGAGCTTCTACCATTAAATTTCACATCCGGAATTTCTGCAGAGATCCTCTCTATTGTATATTGTTTAATATCCTGCATATGCTGTGTATAAGCTTCCATGTTATTTATTGAAAGCTCCAGAGCTTTACCTAAACCAGCAATACCTGCAACATTTTCGGTACCTGCTCTCAAGCTTCTTTCCTGAGGACCACCTGTAATAATACCTTTCATACCGCTAGATTTTCTGATAAAAGCAAAACCAATTCCTTTCGGACCATGAAATTTATGAGCACTGCAAGATGCAAAATCCACAGGAATATCTGAAAAATCAAGATTCATGTGTGCCATCGTCTGTACGGTATCAGAATGGAAAAGCGCATTATTTTCTTTGCAAAGCTGCGCTATTTTCTTAATATCAACGATATTTCCGATTTCGTTATTGGCATGCATTAAGCTCACCAATGTTTTTTTATCTGAACTTTTAAGTAATTCTTCTAGTTTAGCTAAATCAATATCTCCCTTTTCATTGGGACGAATGTAAGCAACCTCAACACCTTTTCTGTTTTTCATATCCAGAATACTCTCAGAAACACATTTGTGTTCCATCGGCGAGCTGATGATTCTTTCAATACCAAGATGCTCAACGCTTGATTTGATGATCATGTTATTAGATTCTGTACCGCAAGAGGTAAAGATAATCTCAGCCGGAGTTACATGTAGATAATCTGCAACCTGCCTTCTTACATTTTCTATAAGAATTTTTGCTTCCTGACCAAAACTGTGTGTAGAAGAAGGATTTCCGAAATTCACTTTCATGGTATCAACCATTGCATCGATTACTTCTTCTGAAAGAGGCGTTGTAGCAGCGTTATCTAAATATATTTTATTCATTTTTTAGTTTGAAGGTTTTAATTGTACTGAAGTGAATTGATAATTTGAAGGAACTGAGAAAATAAACCAAGGGTTTGAAAGTACCTGAATTTCCATTCCGCCCGATTCACGCATCGGAACTTCCACATACAGCACATTATCTTTTACAGAAATACTTTTTATTTCTCTCACGGTATGATCACCTGCCCTGAATGAGCCCAAATTATACAGAACTACCTTCTTATTAACAGGAAATGCGGGATACTTTACGACAGGTTCACTTCCAAGTTCTACAAGCGAAGTTCCCTGTTTAGATTTTATTACATTCTGAAATTCCTTTTCATCTTTTATAATTACAAAGCCAGCCTGCTCGGCACCACCTTGCGATTCAGACATTATAATTTCACCTTTATTCTGCATATCTTCAGATTTTTGTGCAATTGTGCTTGTACAACTCATCAGGGTTGCAAAACAAAAAATCAGCAGTTTATTCATTTTACTTTTATTAATCCTTCAAAATTAATGAAAAAATTGGTAATGACCTTCATTTGCCCATTTCAGCATTGGCTTATCTCCTGAAGTATCTCCAAACGCTATGATTTTATCGTACTTATAGTCTGAAATTTCTTTTTTTATACGTTCTAATTTTTCTTTTCCATTGCAGTTTTTACCAATAAAGTTTCCTGTAAAAACCCCATTTTTGAACTCTGCCTTCGTAGAAACAAGGTTCATCTGTAATTTTTCAGCAAAAGGTTTAGCCCAAATATCTAACGAGGCAGTTACCAAAAGACTCTGTGTATTTTCTCTATCTATATTTTTAATAAAATCTAAAGCATTTTCTCTGACAATTTTAGGATAATTTTCCTCAAAAAACTGTTTCGATTTTTCTTCTATTTTAGACTGAAGTTGCCCTTTCAAAACAGAACCAATGAAACTTCTTTTTACTTTTTCGGTCTCAGCCAATCTTAGTTTTAATAAAATAAAAAGTGGAATATGCTTCAAAAACTGCACCCGGAACTTAGAAGGATTGTAGAATTTAAGATACATAAACATGGTATCTTTATAGGTAATAGTTCCGTCAAAATCAAAACAATACAATTTTTTCATGCTACAGTTAAAGCTTTAATTTTTTAAATATAAACTCAGGAATATTTCTGATGATCAACATTATAACGCCCCAAATCGGTAAAACGTATGCAACATTCTTTTGTTTTTTGAATGCGCTGTAAATACATTCTGCAGCTTGCTTTGGCGTGGCAGTCAGTTTCGGGTTTAATGGTAAACCTTCCGTCATTTTTGTTGCCATAAAACCAGGTTTTACGGTCAAAACATGCACTTTTTTTTCAAAAAGATAATTACGAAGACCACTCAAATATGCTGTGAATGCTGCTTTTGCACTTCCGTAAATAAAATTACTCTGTCTTCCGCGATCTCCTGCAACCGACGAGAGGCCAATAATTGTCCCGGATCTTTTGCTTTCAAATTTTTGAGCAAAATAATTCATAACAGGAACCAGTTTTGAGTAATTAATATCAATAATCCGTTCTGTATTTTTATTGTCGTAAAGGCCATCTTCTGTACTTTCACCCAAATATCCGGTCGCACAGAACAGGACATTTGAATTGACGTGGTCAAAATCAAAATAATTAATGTCTTTCGTCAAGTCGAGTTCAATAATTTCAGATTGCTGCAAAAATTTCACATCGATATGTTTCGCAAAACGTTCCGTTGCTTCTTTGTTTGAGGTAAAAAGATAAATTCTTTCATATTTTTCGCCTTCCTGCAAAGCTTTTTCCACAAAAGCCTGCGCTACTTCAGAGGTACTTCCGAGAACTATCATTTTTACTTATTATTTAAGATTCTTTTGTGCTGTAACGACACAAATTTCGAGCTTTCTACATTTTTAAGATAATCGGTCAGCGAAGATTTACTCATACTGTCTTTGGTAAGATAAATTCTCCCTCCAAAATCCTGCACGGTTTGATCTAATTGTTCAACCAGCTTTTTCAGCTTAGAATTTACTTTAAAATCTAATGCTAAAGTATAGCCTTCGATGGGAAAAGAATTATATGCTTCAGGATTATTTTTTCCGAATAATTTCAGAACGGCAAGAAAGGAACCGTTTCCGCTGTTGGCAATGGTTTCAAGAATTTTTTTCATTCCTTCTTTTCCGTTTTCTTTCGGAATCACCATTTGATATTGGATGAACCCTGATTTACCGTAAATTTTATTCCAATCATTAATTGCATCTAAAGGATAGAAATAAGTTTCGTAATCAATAATATTCTTCACCTCTTTCTTGGTCTGTCTTTTATAATATAACAGATTAAAAAGCTTTACAGTAAGAGCATTCAAGACAAATCCGGGAAAATAGAACGGAACAGTCGGAGAAAACTTTTTCTTTAACCTTAACGGATTTTTAGAAAACTTCTGAGGAAGCTCGTGCGCAAAAGCATGCTCGCCTCTCATCAGAATACTTCTTCCTATATCTTTTCCTTTTTGCAGACAGTCGATCCATGCAACCGTATAAGTCCAGCTTTCACTTTCATCAAATAGCCTAAATATTTCATCTAAATTTTCAGCTTTTATACTTTCCTGACGAATGTAGGCTGTTTCAATATTTTTAAGTTTAAATCGAGCTGAAAGAATAATTCCTGTAAGTCCCATTCCGCCGATTGTAGCATAGAATTTCTCAGAATTCTCTTCTTTAGAACAGATTATGATGTCGCCATTCTCTGTCATCAGTTTAAAATCGAGCACATATTCTGAAAAGCAACCTTCAGAATGATGATTTTTTCCGTGAACATCTGAAGCAATGGCACCACCAATGGAAATCAATTTTGTTCCGGGAGTTACATAAAGAAAATATCCCTGCGGAACTGATATTTCTAAAACATCAGACAATAAAACACCGGACTCACATTCGATAATTCCGTTTAAACGATCAAAACTGATGAATTTATTTAATTTTTTAGTGGAAAAAATATGCTCGCCTAATGAAGCATCTCCATAACATCTACCGTTTCCTCTTGCAATTACCTCATTATTATTCAGAACAAATTCTTTAATCTTCCTGAAGCTGTCTTCCGACTTCATTTCTTTTTCTACGATGGGAAAATTGCCCCAGTTTGTAACTTTTTGTATGAAATTTTGCTTCATAATTACAGTAGATTAAAATTATGGATACTTTCTTTAAAATAGATCAATATTAAAAACGAGATCACCCACAAAACCAAGGTAATCTGAATATACCGGTCTCGGTACAAAATTTTTGTAGGAGATTCTGTACGATTATAAACCAATGTTTGCTGCAAATATCTTAAAAATGCAAAAACAACAAATATTACGGTATAAAAAATACTGGAATGCGATTTGAGCTGAACCTCTGGAGAAAGCGTAAACATAAGATAACAAACTATTGCCAACGTCACCGAAATAGAAAGCGCAATATCTGCAAACTGCACATTGTAACCATCCAAAGATTTTCTTGTTTTCCCTGAAACCTGTGCATTAATGAGCTCACCTCGTCGTTTGCCTATTGCAAGAACTAACGCCAGAACGAATGTCAATAAAGTTGCCCATTGCGAAATAAAGATCCCTGTAATGTAACCACCTGCTTGTACACGAAGTACAAAACCAATAGCAATGATAAAAATATCAATAATGGGAACGTGCTTCAGCCTGAATGTATAAGCAAGATTCATCACGAAATAAAACACGATTATGAATGCAAACTTCCAGATTGGGGTATTAAAATAGTATTGCGCAAATAAGATCAATGCCAGATCTACAATGATCAATCCTATTAAAATGCTTATTGCCGTTTTCTTTGAAACAGCTCCACTCGCAAGCGGACGCCGTCTTTTTTCGGGATGCTTTTGATCTGCCTCGATGTCGTTATAATCATTAAGAATATAAACAACGCCTGCAGCCAGAGAGAATATGATGAATGCAAAAATACTTTTACTAAGTAAATCTAAATTTTTAACATTACCAGAGAAAAAAAGCGGAACGAAAACAAAAAGATTCTTCACCCATTGTTCTACCCGAAGTAATTTTAAATATTTCTTCATTTATGTGGTTTCGATTGCAAAAATAGTGATTTTACGACAAAAAAATCAGGTATAAAAATACAAAAAAACCGCCAAAGCGGTTTAAGAAATAATATTTATATGTTAAATGACTATTGACCCTGCTGAGCGTCGTTAATCATTTTCTCATTTGCTGTGATCGCAAACTCAACTCTTCTGTTTTTTGCTCTGCCTGCATCAGTATCATTAGAAGCAACAGGCATTGCCTCTCCTTCTCCTAAAGCAAATAATCTGCTTGATGCAATCCCTTTAGACATTAAATAAGATTTTACAGAATTTGCTCTCCTTTCTGATAGCTTTTGATTGTAATCATCTGCTCCCTTGCTATCAGTATGTCCGTAAATATTGATGTTGGTATCTGGATTATCAACTAAAACTTTAGTCAATTTATCAAGATTTGTTTTAGCAAGAGCCGTAAGATCTGATGAATCAAATGCGAAAGTAACAATACTTTCATTCATTGTGATTTTAATACCATCTCCTACTCTTTCTACCTCTGCACCAGGCAAAGTTTCTTTGATATCTTTTGCTTGTTTATCCATTTTATTACCGATAACGTTACCTGCAACACCACCGATAATACCACCTAAAACAGCTCCTAATGCAGCATTTTTACCTTTACCTACATTGTTCCCCAATACACCACCAATTACAGCTCCTGAAGCAACTCCTACTGCAGTACCTCTCTGTTGGTGATTAGAATTTTGTACGGCTTCACAACTTGTCAATAACAAAGCTGATGATAAAAATAATCCTGCGATATATGTTTTATTAAATTTCATTTTAAAATATTTTATTTATTATTTAGTATAGTCCATTCCTGTTCTTTCGAAGTTGTAAACAACTTTTACAGAACTTCCTTCAAATGGAACATTTTGCTCTAAAGAAAACTGGTCAGTCATAGAATTAACTACGTTTAGAGTATATCCAGCTGTATTTTGTTTTGCTTTTGTACCGTCTACAATTTTTTTGAAAGTGAAAACATCACCTTTAATATCTACCTTAATCGGCTGTATAAATTTAGGGCAAGATCCTCCGCCGTTTAATGTATAAGAACCTGAGTAATTGTTTGGAATAAATCTCCAGTGACTTCCTACAAAGCATTGTGCATCTGCTCCTTCGTCGAAAGGTTTAATTTTATAAGCCTTATCGTAGTCGATACTTACAATCTGCCAATCACCTTTCATTTTTAGAAATTCTGATCTTACGGCTTGTGCATTTTTAGCTTTATTCACTGTGGAACAAGACACTGCAAAAAGTGAGGTTCCCACTATACTTGCAAGTAATAGCTTTTTCATATTGTAGTTTTATTATTTTAACATTAAAGATAATACAAAAAACCGTGCCAAATTTTATTTATTCAAAAAAACAAGCCTGAAAAATTCAGGCTTGTTTATAAATTATTTCTTAAATGTATTTGATTACTATTTCTTTACAGATTTCTTAACCGGTCTCGATTTTTTAACAGTTTTTGTTTTAACAGTATTCGATTTTCCGTCGTAGAAATTAGTATAAGCGTATTCTGCTGCTTTTTTCACATCGATTACACCGCCTGCCTGAGATTTTTCTCCGAATTCATTTTCTGTACTTGCATTGCTTGTTTTCACTAAAGCTTCAATAATCTGTGCAGGTTTAAGATTTGGCATATAAGCAAGCAATACCGCCGCTGCTCCTGCTGCTACAGGTGATGCCATAGAAGTCCCTTGCTGATAACTGTAATCATTGGTAGGAATCGTAGAATAAATTTCTTCTCCCGGTGCAAATACATTCACCATTTTTTTATTGTAATTTGAGAAGCTGGCTCTCAATTCGTTATTTCTGTTGGTACTTGCGCCAACCACCATTACATTATTAACAAAAGGTGCTTCGTCTGTAATGTTTTTAAAGTTGGTAGGATAAGCCAAATGTTCTGCAACATCTTCATTTTCGTTTCCGGCAGCTTTCACCAACAAAACACCTTTATCCTGAGCATATTGAAATGCATCCCAAACTACATTTTTACCTGGCGAAACTGGTTTTCCGAAGCTCATATTTAAAATTTTCGCTCCGTTGTCTACTGCATATCTTATTGCGTTGGCAACATCTTTATCTCTTTCATCACCGTTGGGAACAGTTCTTACCGACATGATTTTTGCAACTCTTGATGCCACACCGTATTGTACTTCTTTTCCTTGCGGCAGACCTGCAATAATACCGGAAACGTGCGTTCCGTGTTCTGCATCTGGGCCTTGATAATGATTATTTCCATAAATTCTTTCAGAATAATCATTATAATTGTCGCCTACAATTTCTGCTCTAGGATCATAATTTAGATCATATTGCTTTGCCATTGGACCAAAATGATCGAGTGCACCTTTCATTTCAGTTTTCATTAATGTTTCAATCTCAGCAGGTGTTTTTCCGGCGAAGGCAGGATCTTTAGCAACATTGGTAAGAACTTCCAGTGCGACCGCTTCAAGCTGGGTTGATGGCTTTCTGTTTTTTATATTTTCAGCCGTTAATGGTTTACCGTCTAAAACAGCTACCATCGAAGGAATAGCATCATTGATCATTGAATAACGCTGAAAACTCTGTCTTGCATCAATACTTTTTTTAGTAAAAAGCTCTTTAGACTTCATATACATGGCAAACTCTTCCGGCATTTTTGCCTGATTTGCTTTATTTTGAGTCGAATTATCTCCTTCAAAAACAGGTTTGTATTTTGCAACAACTCTTGTAACTTCCATATTATCGATGCCGATGTCACCGTTCTTTCCACCGATAAAATTCCATCCATGAACGTCGTCTATGTATCCATTTCCGTCGTCATCTTTACCGTTGTTTGGAACTTCATTAGGGTTTTTCCACATATTTTTCACCAAGCCAGGGTGATCTACCTGAACTCCGCTATCCAAAACACCAACAACTACTGTTTTAGGTTTTAAACCTTTTGATTCTAAAAACTTGTATGCATTTTCTGTATTAACACCATAAACTTTTGTCGTCGCAAAATCTTTATGATACCAAGTCATTAAATCTTTATTTTCTTTTGGATCAACTGCAGGAGTCTGCTGAGCTGATGAATAAGTAAAGCCTGCTAAAAAAACAGCGGCTAACATTACCTTTTTCATATGTAGAATTTATTTATTAATTTAATAATCATCCACAAAAGCAATATCTATCGGTATTTTACCAATTATACAGCTTTCTCTGATTATAATTTTTTAATATGTTTAATATAAGTCATCGATTCCGGGCCTTTGTTACAAATAAGATCCACAATCGACAAATCATTCAAAAATCCCATTTTATCTGAGAACGTCTGATAATATTCATCCATCTCATATTCTGAAGGTATTTTCGCAGAAAATTTTTCTCTAAGATTAACCTCTTCCGGATTTTTGATATATTCTTTATTCAAAGAGTATGCCTTTTCTGTTTTTAAAATATCTAAAATAATATTAATGCTTTTGATATTAAAATCTAATAGAAATTTTTCTTTGTTTTCGAAAAGCTTTATCAGCTTATCTTCATAATATTCAAAATACGGAGAACTTTGATAGGCTGTTTTAATAGATTTCCAATGAAGCTTCTGCCAATCTTCGCGATAAGACATTTCAGTATTTTTAAATTCACGGCTACCATTGTGATTGATCGGAATAATTAATGAAAGCTTTCCATTAGCACCATAAATATTGGTACGGTTTCTAAAGGTCTGCTTCGGAAAAGTTTCAAACTGTTCGAATACAACTTCATTTTCAGGATTCAAAAATTCTGAAAACCATGAAATTGGCGGTAAATAAAACACCGGTAATAATATATTCTGCATAACTATTATATAGAAAAATGAAGCATTTTTTCAAACACTTCATTTTATTTATTTTTAATTTTAATTATATCTCGTCTTCTTTTTTCTTCTTGCCGAATAATTTCATAAAATATTCCCATCCAAAGAAAAGAACAAGGATCATTGCTGCAATCCACCAGTAAGAAGTTTTATTTGCTTCTCCTGTATTGGTTGCTTTAAACATTCTATCCCAACGGATTTTAAATGGAGCCTGATAAGAAGAACTCGAATCCTTAAACGCTCCCTGCAAGCTCATCCAGGTAAACATTGGTCTTCCAACGATATTTTCTTCAGGAACAAAACCAAAGAATCTTGCATCAAGAGAAGCATCTCTATTATCTCCCACCATCATATAATAATCCTGTTGGATTGTATATTGATTCGTTTCTTTTCCGTTGATGAAAATTTTACCGTTTTTGTTTTCTAATGAATTATGTTCGTAATTTTTAATAATCCATTGATATTCAGGGAATGTCTGTTGGTTTATCGTAACCACATCTCCTTTTTTAGGAATTTTTAACGGGCCATACTGATCCTGATTCCATCCGCTGTTAATCGGAAATATAGAATTCGTAGTATCAATTTTGGTTCTTGTCTCATCACGGTACGCAATAGCTGATTCACCTTTTGGCTGAATATGTTCCTGCATATCAATTACCTGAGGAAGTTTTTTAATTTCAGCAGCTGTCTTTGCAGTTAAGCCCTGAAAATAATATACAAATCCTCCTTTTTCATTTTGCCCTTCCTGAACAGGCAGAAATCCAAACGTGTTATATAAACTTGGAATATCTAACTGACTTCCTGTGTTTACAATATATCTGTGCTGAACTTCTTGATCTCCTAAAACAGTTTCAGGTTTTCCGTTGACGAAAAGTCTACCATCTCTCATCTCAAAAGTATCTCCTGCAACAGCAACCAATCTTTTTACATAAGGATCTGCTCTGTCTAGTGAAGCATGCACAGAATCTCTTGGATAGTTGAAAACGACAATATCATTTCTCTGAGGCTTACTAAATTGGAAAATTCTTTCGTAAGGTAATTTTATTCCTTCCACATAAGATTTAGGATCATCTTTAGGATTTCCAGGTTCGCCGGTATCCATTATTGTTCCCTGTAAGAAAGGAATGGCTACAGGACGCATTGGTAATCTGTAACCGTAGCTCCATTTATTTACAAATAGGAAATCGCCAACCAGTAAAGTTCGTTCCATTGAACCGGTAGGAATACCGAAAGGCTGTGTAACAAAAACGTGAATGATCGTTGCGAAAACTACCGCAAAAGTAATTGATCCCATAAAGGTATCTTTCTTTTTTGCGTTTTTTTCTTCTTCCGTTAAATACAAATCATTTTCATCCTCAAGCTCGGTTTCTTTAGAATAATTTACCGTTGCCATATATATAAACGGCAAAATTACTGTCAACAATTGATCTTTGAATAAATTTTTCCCGAACTTTTTCATTAAATACAAATGAAAAACACTCATCATAATAGGACCTACAATCGGTAAATATGATAAAATCGCCCACCATTTCGGGTGTTTCGTTTCTTTAAGTATAATGAAATAATTATAGAAAGGTATAAATGCGAATAACGGACTATACCCCAATTTCTTAAACAGCTTCCAAGTGGAAAGTCCCATCAATACTGATAAAATGAGAACATAAACTGTATACGTTAAAAAATAATTCATAAATTTCTGTGCCTAATCTATACTATAAATGATTAATAATGAGCGATAAATGATAATAGATTCACTATTGACCATTCACCATGTACTCGTATTAGTTTGCAATGTAGGAATTTTGTTACAAATCTAGAGTCCTAAAACATCTTTCATTGTAAAGTTTCCTTTTTTATCTTTAATCCATTCAGCAGCAACTACCGCTCCCAAAGCAAAGCCGTTTCTGTTGTATGCTGTATGTTTTATTTCGATCTCGTCTACTTCACTTCTGTAATAAACAGAATGCGTTCCCGGAACTTCATTTTCACGGATGGCAAAAATACCCAATTGTTTTTCCTTGGTGTCTTCCAGTTTCCATGCATCAAATTTATCATTGTTCTTAATGATTCCTTCAGCAAGAGAAATTGCGGTGCCACTTGGGGCATCTAATTTGTGAATATGATGAATCTCTTCCAGCTGACAAGAATATTCATCAACATTCTTCATCAAACCAGCCAGTTTTTCGTTTAAAGCAAAAAATAAATTCACCCCTAAACTGAAATTTGAACCATATAAAAATGCCGTTTCATTTTCAACGGCTAATTGTTCAACTTCAGATTTTCTTTCCAGCCAGCCTGTAGTTCCACAGATCACTGGAATTTTATTTTCAAGACAAGCTTTAATGTTATCAAAAGCCACTTCAGGAAGTGAAAATTCAATCACGACATCCGGGTTGTTAAGATTTTCAGCAGTCGGAGTTTCTTTCAGTCGGGCAACAACTTCATGACCTCTTTTTAAGGCAATCTCATCGATAATCTTCCCCATTCTTCCGTATCCAACTAACGCTATTTTCATAAAATTTTAAAACTTATTATCTTACTATTTATTATCTTTTTCTAGAACCTGAAACTTAAAGCCAAACCCGTTTTTGGAGGATTAGTATTAAAGTCATCATAGATTACCGCAGGCGCTAATGTTAAATCCGGGTCTTTACGACCTTCATACAAATGTGCATCTACAACAGCATCTACAATATTTAAAATATAAATTAAACCAGTAATTGCAATTGCATAATCCCTTTGTCTTTTTACTCTGTCTTGTGCATTTCCCAATGCAACTTTATCAAGAGTCGGGTTTCTGTCTAGGAAATCATTTTGAGCCCCATTAAGTTTTGCAATATAATATTCACGGTACTTTTTATATTGATTTTGGTTCCAGACTGCAATACCTACTCCGGTTCCTACTGCTCCCAAAACAACGGGAACTTTCCAGTATTTTTTATTGTAAACCTGTCCCAACCCTGGTAAAACAGCAGAATATAGACCTGCTTTTGTGGGATTCAGTTTTTTTACTTTCAGAGATGCGGGTGCGTTTGCTTTTTCTATATCATCAACAACTTGAGCTTCAGCCTGAGCCTGAGGTTTTGCAGCAGGAATAGTATCAGTCGCATAATGCTCTAATCTGATAGTATCTCTCGGATTGGTTTGTGAGAAAGCTAATCCTGATAAAAAAAGAAAAAAGGTGAAAACTATTTTTTTCATTTATTTAATATGAGATAAAATATATTCCAGCTCATCTTCATTTTTAAAATCTAAAACAATCTTGCCTTTTTTGCCGGTACCTGTTGTTTTTATCTCAACTTTCACATCAAGAATATCTGAAATTGCTTTCTGAGCTCTTTTATAATTATTAGAAAGCTCAGCTTTTGCTCTTTTAGCAGCCGGAGACTTTGGATTTTTCAAAGCAGTCGCCGCTTGTTCAGACTGACGTACATTCAGTTTTTCTTTGATAATTAAATCAAATAAAACTTGCTGATGCTCTTCATTTTCAAGACTGATGATTGCTCTTCCGTGACCGGCAGAAATTTCTCCGCTTCGGATTGCATTCTGAATGTCCGGACTCAATCTCAACAATCTCATAGAGTTGGTAATCGTACTTCTGTCTTTTCCTATTCTTTGGCTTAAATTTTCCTGAGTAAGGCCGATTTCTTCCAAAAGTCTGTGATAAGTAAGCGCAATTTCGATAGCATCAAGATCTTCACGCTGAATATTTTCCACAAGAGCCATTTCCAAAAGCTCCTGATCATTCACCAAACGGATATATGCCGGAATAGTCGTTAATCCTGCAATTTTACTCGCTCTGAAACGTCTTTCCCCGGAAATAATCTCAAACTTCTCACCGTCTTTTCTTAACGTAATAGGCTGTATAACGCCTAAGTTTGTAATCGACTGTGCAAGTTCGTTTAATGCTTTTTCATCAAAATAAGTTCTTGGCTGTGTCGGGTTCGGATAAATATCTTCAATGGAAACTTCCATGATATTTCCTACAAATTTATCTGCTCCCTCATCAGTTGCTGTATTGACCGTAGCTTTGGATTCTGCACTTAGAATTGCTCCCAAACCACGTCCCATCGCTCTTTTTTTGTCCTTCATTTTTTGTATAAATGATTATTGATTAATGATAATTGTTTAATTATTAAATACAAAAATCATTTTAATTTTTTACTAAATTTTCGTTTCTCAGCAACACTTCTTCTGCAAGCTGAATATACTGGATGGCGCCTTTACTTTCAGCATCATAATTAAGGATACTTTCACCAAAACTTGGCGCTTCACTCAATCTTACATTTCTGCTGATGATGGTTTCAAAAACCATTTCCGGAAAGTGTGCATTTACCTCTTCCACTACCTGATTTGAAAGTCTTAAACGGCTGTCATACATCGTCAACAACAATCCTTCGATATCTAAATCTTTATTGTGAATTTTCTGAACGTTTTTAATGGTATTTAAAAGTTTACCAAGACCTTCCAAAGCAAAATATTCACACTGAATCGGGATAATCACAGAATCTGCAGCTGTTAATGCATTTACCGTAATCAAACCTAAACTCGGTGCGCAGTCGATGATGATATAATCATAATCGTCTCTCACTTCCTGCAATGCTTTTTTCAGCATATACTCACGGTTATCTTTGTCTACCAATTCAATTTCGGCAGCTACCAAATCGATATGAGATGGTACGATATCAAGATTCGGAGTCGTTGTTTTCTGAATACAGTTTCTGGTTTCAACACTGTGCTCCAAAAGATTATAGGTAGAATACGGCACTTCTTCCACACCAAGACCGGATGTTGCATTTGCCTGTGGATCTGCATCAATGATCAGTATTTTTTTTTCTAAAACTCCTAATGCTGCAGCTAAATTTACGGCAGTAGTAGTCTTTCCTACTCCACCTTTCTGATTAGCGATACCTATAATTTTTGCCATTGCTCAAACTTTAAGCTTCAAAAATACACTTTTTTCTCTGCTCTTGGGGAATGACTAAAACGAAAATAGAGTTAAAATATTGTTAACAAGCATTTTAGACATTAAAAAAATTATCCACAAAAATAAATCTTTGTGGATAACTATTGAGATTTGTGTTTAAGATATCAATTATCAAATTTCATTGAAATAGGAAACTTGAAATAACTTCTTACAGACTCTCCTTTTTTATTTTTACCCGGAATCCATTTTCCTTTTACTGCTTTAATGGTTCTGATTGCTTCAGCATTGAAAGAAGCATCTTTTCCGTTGGTTTTAATATCTGAAATGGTACCGTCTTTTTCTACAATAAAGGTAACCGTTGTATTTACACTTCCTTCATCTTCAAAAGCAGAAACATCAAATTTGTTCATCACTTTATTTCTGAAAGCATCGATACCTCCTTCGAATTTTGCAGTGACGCTCAATTCATCTATTCCTTTTACAGAATTATCTGGTCCTGGATCTACTGCTGGAATCGCTTTTGGCGGAACAACTGTTCCTGGACCTGAGATTACACTTGTAGGCACATTAATTTTTGGAGCTGGTGGTGCTACAAAATCATTTTTCACTCCAGCAATGGCATCTTTCGGAATATCTTTTACAATCTTACTCTCATCTGCATTTCTTGTTGGTGTTACCACTTGTGAATCGTATTGTCTTACACTTGGAGGTGGTGGCGTTACAGTTTGTGGTGGTAAAACTTCAGCAGGCGGATCATTCGGTTTATCCACATTAATCATTACTGGTGGATCTGGAGTAAAGTTTGTATCAGTAACTTCTGCAGAATTAAACGCAGAAATAACGACCGGAATAATAGAAACCGCAGCCAATAAGCCAACACCTATAAAAAATGCTTTGGTTAAAATTCTGTCTGATTCTGTTCTTAATACATACGCACCATACGCTTTGTTACGGTTTTCGAAAAGGATTTCGTTCAATCGAAATTCCTGATTGTGTTCTAGGTGTTTCATCACTATAAAATTAAATTGTTAATATATAGATTATCAGTTTTCAATATGATTGTAAATAATCTTTGAAACAATATCAAAATTTCTGCCAAAAACTTAACAAAAACCTAACCCTATATCAAAATCAGTGTTAAACTTGAAAATTTAACTATTTTACGAATAAGGTTTTTGAGGTTGGGATGATAGTTGATAGTTGATAGTTGATGGAAGTTACATGATTGAGAATAAGCATCATGATTGAATCAGCTTTTTGAATTCCCCTCCTTTGGAGGGGTGGCGAAATTGGGAAGAATTTTTGACGGGACGGTTTAAGAATGTTAAAAAAACTCGCTACAACTTTATTTGAAACAGAGAACCGCTTTCTTAGCCCCGATGGGAACGGCATCCTTTTTTGTTTTTTTTGGTGAAGGAAATCAGGTTCGGGAAAAACAAAAAAGATATAGTGGACAGGGAAATAGCTTCTTATTTAAGTTGGAGAGTTTGAGGGTTTGAGAGTGAGAGAGTTTGAGTATATAGAGATTCTTCACTGCGCTTTCGCTTCGCTCGCAATGACACAAAAAAAAGAGACCATCAAATTGATAGTCTCTTTTAATTTATTTCAAATATTCCTTAGAATAATTCTTTTCTGATGATGTTCTGACTTCTTTCAGGGCCTACAGAAACCAAATATACGTTGATTCCTAAATATTTTTCGATAAACTCGATGTATTTCTGAGCCGTATCAGGAAGTTCGTCGTAGCTTCTTACTTTTGTCAAATCTTCGTTCCAACCCGGTAAATCTTGATAGATTGGTTCGTAGTTGTACAATTTTTCTGTTGAAGAAGTGAAATAATCGATGATTTTTCCGTCTTCAGTTTTGTAATGCGTAACGATTTTAAGGTTTTCAATTCCTGTAAGAACGTCTAATTTCGTAATTACCAAGTTATTGATCCCATTAATCATACAAGCATGCTTCAAAGAAACAAGGTCTAACCAACCTGTTCTTCTCGGTCTTCCAGTAGTTGCTCCAAATTCACCACCGATTTGTCTGATTTTCTCACCCAATTCGTTGTCTAATTCAGAAGGGAAAGGTCCGTTTCCTACTCTTGTACAATATGCTTTGGCAACACCAATAAGGTTTTGAAGTGATGTTGGCGGAACTCCTGCTCCTGTACAAACTCCTCCTGTTGACGGAGAAGATGAAGTTACGTATGGATATGTTCCGAAGTCGATGTCTAACATCAAAGCTTGCGCTCCTTCGAACAATACATTTTTACCGTCTCTGATCGCTTCGTTTAATTCTAATTCAGTATCTACAATTCTGTCCTGAAGCTGCTTTCCGATCTCTAAATATTCATTGTAGATTTCTTCGACATCTAAAGTCGGCTTATCGTAATATTTTTCGAAAAGAGAGTTTTTAACTTTTAAGTTTTTCTCAATTTTGTCTCTTAAAATCTCAGGATTCAAAAGATCTACCATTCTGATACCGATTCTTGCGATCTTATCTTCATAACATGGTCCGATTCCTTTTTTCGTCGTTCCGATTTGTGTTCCTCCGTGCTCTTCTTCACGGTAAGTATCCAAAAGAATGTGGTAAGGCATGATGACATGCGCTCTTCTGCTGATAAAAATGTGATCAGTTCTCATGTTTTTGCTTTCGATCTGATTCACCTCCTTAATGAAAGATTTAGGATTTACCACTACACCATTGGCAATGATACACTTCCCTTTGCACTGAAGAACTCCCGATGGAAGAAGGTGCAAAACAAACTTTTCATCGCCTACATAAACCGTGTGACCAGCGTTGTCGCCCCCTTGGAAACGCACCACATAATCTGATTTTGCCGATAAAACATCTGTTATTTTTCCTTTACCTTCATCTCCATACTGAAGACCTACAACTACGTAAGTTGACATATTTTACTTTTATTTTAGATTCATGCAAAATTACTTTTAAAAAATTGGGTGGGCAAATTTGCGGTGGATTTTATTTTTGGGTGGTGTGGAATTAATATATTTCTAATACATACAAATTATTAATAAATTTGAAGAAACATTTTAAATTATGGAATTACTAATTTATTCTGCTGTGACAACATTTGTTGGAAGCTTAATCACTCTATACATGACAGAAAAAGTTAAGGGTAAAGTTAAAGATGCCTTTGATACTAAATTAGAAGAATTAAAAAGAGATCATTCAATAGAAATTACTCGTTTTCAAACAGAAATTAATTCTCTAAAAACTAAAGAGAATTTTAAATTCACTAAGTTACATGAAAAACGATTTTTAGTTCTTGAAGAAAGCTATAAATTACTTAATAAAACTGTAAGTAAAATTAATCAATATATTTCTCCAATAAAGTCTATCCCTGAAAATATTACTACTACTCAGAATGAAGACAATCACCAATTGGAATTTCTAGAAGCTCATAAAAATTTCACAAATCATTTTGTTGACAACAGAATATATTTCAATCAAGAATTAGAAGCTTTGGTAGAAAGTTATATTTCTGAAATAAGAGAAATTTACGATGATTATTTTCAAAATCACTTTTTGACAAAAATGAAAACTCAACCTGATCGTGAAATAAGAATGAAAGCATTTTCCGCTTACAAAAAAGTGTCTGAAAAATTACTTCCAATTAAGAAAGAAATTGAAAAAAATGTTAGAAATTTATTAGAAAAGTAAAAAACAGAAACAATACAATGATGAAAAAAATCAGCTTAAAAATTTTAAAAAATTGTTTAGTAAAAGGTGAAAATTCAGGTTTTGCTAAAGACTTCAATCGTAAAATCTTCTTAAACAGTCTTCACAAAAAACACTTAAAATAAAATGCAGGAAAACTCAAAAGATGAATTTCTAAAAATAGCCGAAGAATATGTATTAAATAATGCAGGAGATCATGTTGAAGTTAGTGACACAGATGATTATGATGAACTCTTTGTTTTTAGCTACCAAGCAAAGGACAAAAAGGTGAGACTTGTAGGACAAGGTCCAATAGTTCTTGTAAAGAAAGATAAAAGAATATTTGAATACGGAAGTAGTACAGGCTATGAAGAAGCTCTCATTGAAGTAACCAATAAATTAAATAACGAAAGATTGATAAGACTTTTTTATAAAAATTACAATATCCAAAGCAACAATTATGATTTAGTAATCAATGACATATATAAACTAGACGAAGGCGAGCATCTCAATGAACTGATAGATGTTTTATTAAGAAACAGAATTCAATATTTTACTCATGATGAAAATAATGAAGAAAAACGGCATTATTATAATAAAGAACAATTGGAAGAAACTTTAAAACAAACTCCTGTCAAATTAGGAAAATATTTTTGTTATAATCATTTATCTGATGCTCTTGTTGATCTTATCAAAACAAATGCTTATTTTAAATGGACACTTTCAGAAATTAAATAATTATCATTCCGCAGAAACCTTTCAACCGCTTAGATTCCTGCGGAATGATGACAACATTATTGGTATTTTTTACTGCAACAAAACCTCACTCATCACCCCAATCTCCTCCAAAAACACCTCATCATGCGAAATCACCAGCAAAGTCCCATGATAATCTTTAATAGAATTCGTCAGAATTTCTATATTTTGAAGGTCTAAATTATTCGTCGGTTCATCAAGAATAATCATATCGGGAGCTTTATTACTGATGGAAAGTCCACACAGAAGAAGTCGCAAACGCTCTCCACCACTCAAAACATCACATTTTTTATCCCAGCTTTCTTTTCCGAATAAAAATCTTGACAGCAAAGTTTTCACTTCAGATTCCGGCATTGCATTATCATTGAACTGTTCGGCAAAATCATAAACTGTTGCATTGCTATCAATCAAAGAATATTCCTGATCAATATAAATTGTCTGAAAATCGGACTTCGAAGTCGTACCGACAGAAGGTTTTAAATCTCCCAATAAAAGCTTTATCAAAGTCGTTTTCCCAGAACCGTTCGAGCCTTTAATCGAAATTCTGTCTCCACTTCGGATTTCAAGATTGAGATTTTCCTTCCAAAGATTTTCTTGACCATATTTAAAATTAATCTCTTCCACCGAAATCAAAATTTTCCCAGAATGCAGTTCTGAATCATTAAAATTCACTTTCATTTGGTCAGCATTTTTCACCGACGAACGTAAATCCCGCAAATCCCCCGAAATATCATTGATTTTCTCGGCATGAACAGATTTTAATCTTGAAGAATTTTTCTCGGCATTATTTCGCAAAGTATTCATCATAATTCTTGCAACACCCGATTTTTCCTGCTTTCCTTTTCCTCGTGCATCGAGTTTTTGTTTGCGTTCCAAAGTTTCACGTTCCTTTTCTTTAGCTTTTTTCAAAGCACGTTCTTTAGAATGAATATCGTTTTGTAACGCTTCATTTTCGATTGCTTTTTGTTCTGCATAAAAATCATAATTTCCTCCATACGTTGAAATTCCCTGATTACTTAATTCAAAAATAGTATCAACTAAATTCAGCAAAGTTCGGTCATGACTCACGATAACAACGGTCGAATTTGTCTTTTCAATCAAATCATACAATAGATTTCGACCTTCCAAATCAAGATGATTCGTAGGTTCGTCCAATAAAATAATTTCGGGTTGATTGATTTGAATTCCGGCAAGAAAAACCTTTGTTTTTTGTCCGCCACTCAAGCTTTCTAAGGTTTGATTTAAATTTAAATCTTCAAGTTTCCAGTGTTGTAAAGCGGTTTGACAACGTTCTTCAATGTCCCAATCGTCATTTAAAGTTTCAAAATAAATTTCATCCACTTCGCCATCGGTTATTTTTTGAAGTGCATTTAGTTTTTTATCGATTTTCAAACATTCCGCAACCGTCAAATCATTAAAATTTCCAAACATTTGCGGAACATAAAATAGATCACCCTGGATATTGACATTTCCCGTCAAAGGTTCAATTTTGTTGGCAATAATTTTCAGCAAGGTAGATTTCCCCGTGCCGTTACTTCCGACCAAAGCCGATTTTGTGTGAGAAGGTATCGTTAAATTGATAGAATTAAAAAGCAGATTCCCCGCAGGAAACCCAAAGGATATATTGTGTAGAAAAAGCATAATTTCTTTCTTTTAGTAAGGTTAAACTGCAATAACATTTTCCGTTATTGTTTATTAAATCTGAAAGAAATTAAATTCTACATGTCTGATGTTTTGGGTTTTGTGTGATGCAAAGATAGTATATTCTTCTTTTGTCTTAAAACAAAAGAAGCAAAAATTCAAGGTTTGAAATCCTTCTCTAAAATTAAAATTTAATCCTAAAATTCCCAAAACTCGCACGAATTTATAATTTATCATTAATTTCAAAATTGTAACATGCTCAAACAGTGGGAATTTTTTAACGGATTAAATTTAAATTTTCTTAACGCTCATGCTCCCTATACCATTTCAAATAGTGATTCCTTAGTCTCAAACCTCAACTCCACTCATCACCTGACGGAAAAGTCCTTTGATGTGGTCGATTTCAGATTGATACATGGTTTTTTTTCGGCAGCCGAAATAAAGTGTATTTTCTAATTTTTTATCGCCTTCCCAAATCAGTTGTATTTCACCGCTTTCAATTTCATTCTTACATAAAAAATCAGGAACGACAGCCAGTCCGGTTCCTCCTTTCAGACAACGGATAATCGAATTTAAGTTCGGAACAATATAATTGGGTCTGAAATTAGGTTTATGCCCGAAATTGATCAGCCAAAACTGAAAAAGATGTTCCATATCGCCGGTTGTACCGTACCATTTTTCATTTTTCAGCCAGCTTTCAATTTTTTGAAAATCTTTGGTTTTTAAAACTTCACCAAAACTCTCTGTATCAATATCTTTTCCACCTACCAAAATAATCTGCTCAGAAGAAAATGCTTCATGCAAAATATTGGGCGACGTTCCTTTTTTGGGAGTGATAATTAAATCTAAAATTCCTTTATCCAACTGGTCCAACATTTCGGGATACTCACCAAAACTGATAATTAAATTAAAATCCAGCGTCGAAACATACTGTTCCAAAGTAGTTTGAAATGTCTCAAAACACATTCCGACACTAATGGTTGGTGTATGTTTTTCGGTAGACTTCTGAAAGTTATTTTCAACTTCTTCGAGCTTGGTCAGAGGTTCTGAAATGGCATTAAATAAAACTTTCCCTCTCTCGGTCGGAATCATTTTTCTTCCGGTTCTGTCAAATAATTTGTACCCAACATAAGCTTCAAGCGAACCTAAATGCAAACTTACTCCGGGTTGCGAAATAAACAGAGAATCTGCAGCTCCGGTTAACGTTCCAGTTTTATAGATTGCTTTAAAAGTGCGGTACCATTCGAGATTTACCATAATTTCTGTTTTTCAATTACGAATTGCTTTGGAGTCAATCTTCAATTTTAAATCTGATAAATTCACCAACGGAGCAAATTGACTATTCACTATTCACTTCACGATTCATCAGAATTATAATACAAAGGTATGATTTATATTATTTTAATTATACAAAATCCCAACATAACTTTGCAGAGTAAAATTTAAACAATCATACAAAATGAAAAAAGTATTAATCATCAACGGTGGACAAAACTTCGGACATTCAGGAGGAAAATATAATCAGACAATTGCAGAAAACACATTGGAAGTTTTAAAAAATTTCGAAAATGTAGAAGTGCAAATCACTAATGTAAGCGACAATTACAATAAAAATGAAGAAGTAGAAAAATTTGTCTGGGCAGATTATATCATTTACCACACTCCGATTTGGTGGTTTCAGTTACCGAATGGTTTGAAAAAATATATTGATGAAGTTTTCACAGCCGGTCATGCAAAAGGAATTTACATGAGCGACGGAAGAACTTCTGAAAATCCAAAAATCAACTACGGAACTGGTGGAATGTTGAGCGGAAGAAAATATATGGTGACCACAAGCTGGAACGCACCGGAAACAGCCTTCACACTTCCCGGAGAATTTTTCAACGAAACAAGTGTAGACAACGGTCCTTTATTTGGTTTTCACAGAATGAATGCATTCGTTTCTTTAGAAAAAATGGAGAGTTTTCATTTCCATGATGTCGAGAAAAATGCAAATATCGAGCGCGATATGAAATTATACAGAGAGCATCTTACAAACGTTTTTGAAAAAGAATTAAAACCACAATTAGTCTAATGAAAATCTATCTTACCGCAATAATAAAAGCAAAAGAGGAATACAGAACCGAAGTTTTGGAAGTTCTTCAAAATATGGTAACAGAAACCAGAAAAGAAGAAGCCAACGAATTGTACACACTTCATCAAGGAATTGAAGATAAAAATCATTTTATTTTCTACGAAATTTGGAAAAGCGAAGAAGGATTGAAACAGCATAACGAACAGCCTTACATTAAAGCCTTTGGAGATTTGGTTGATGAAAAGCTGCAGGAAAAACCTCAAATTTATTTAACTGAAATTATTTAAATATTAAACCATTAAGAAAATTTAAGATGTTAAGTTTAATTAAGGAAAATCAACAGATTTTTTTTAAAGCAAACGCTTAAAGCGCAGCTACATCTTAATATTCTAAACTTCTTAAATAAACCTTAATGGTTAAAAAATCATTAAATATGAAAAAATTAGCATTATTAATTCTTACTTTATTCACAGTAGGATTCGTACAATCACAAACCAAAAAATCAAAAAATATGAAAAAGAAAATTCTGTTTGTCGTGACCAGTCATGATAAAAAAGGTGACACAGGCGAAGAAACCGGATATTATCTGGGTGAAGTTTCGCATCCTTGGGAAGTTCTTCACAAAGCCGGTTACGAAATTGATTTTGTAAGCCCGAAAGGCGGAACTCCTCCTGTTGATGGATTTGATTTAAAAGATCCTGTCAATAAAGAATTCTGGGAAAGTAAAGACAAAAGTAAAATCGACCAATCTTTACAGCCTTCGCAAGTAAACCCAAATGATTATTCCACCATTTTTTACGCAGGCGGTCACGGTGCAATGTGGGATTTTGCGGACAATACAGAATTATCAAAAATTGCTTCAAAAATTTATGAAAACGGAGGAATTGTAGCCGCAGTTTGCCACGGTCCTGCTGGTTTGGTGAATATTAAACTGGATAACGGAAAGTATTTGGTGGATGGTAAAAAAATCAATGCTTTTACGAATGAAGAGGAAGCTGAAGTAAAATTAACAAACATAGTTCCTTTCCTTTTGGAAGATAAGTTGAAAGAAAGAGGTGCGAAATTTGAAAAATCTGGGCTTTGGGAAAATCATGTTGTAAGCGATCAAAGAGTGATTACAGGACAAAATCCTCAGTCTGCGAAAAGTGTGGGTGAAGCTATTTTAAAGGAATTAAAAAAATAATACATAGTTATTTAACCATCCTTTTTGTCATTCCGCAGGAATCTAAACTCTCAGAATTAAATTGATTTTGCTGAGATTCCTACGGAATGACAAACGAAATAGAAAATTTTTGCGGTTAAATAAATTTAAAAATTAGAACAAAAATGCAATATAGAAAATTAGGAAACACAGATTTAGAACTTTCAGTGATTACTCATGGAGCGTTTGCGATCGGTGGAAATATGTGGGGTGGAAATGAAAAACAAGATTCTATTAACTCAATCCATGCATCTTTGGATCATGGTGTAACTTCCATTGATACTGCACCTTTTTATGGTTTTGGATTGAGTGAAGAAATGATTGGTGAAGCTATCAAAGGAAAAGACCGTTCGAAAATTCAGTTGCTGACAAAATTCGGATTGGTTTGGGATGGAAGCAATAATGGAAAAGGTGAATTTTTCTTTGATGCAAATGATGACGGCAAAATACTTCCCGTGTATAAATTCGCTTCAAAAGAAAACGTTATTAAGGAAGTTGAGGAAAGTTTAAAAAGATTAGGAACAGATTACATCGATCTTTTACAATTGCACTGGCCAGATTCTACAACGCCAATTAGTGAAACCATGGAAGCGATGGAACTGTTGATTCAACAAGGAAAAATCCGTGCAGCAGGTGTAAGCAACTATTCTGTTGAGCAAATGGAAGAAACCAATAAAACACTGAAATTATCAAGCAATCAGGTTTCTTACAGCATGCTGAACCGTGCGATTGAAAATGATTTAGTCCCTTATTCTTTAGAAAATAATTCAGGAATCATCGTTTACAGTCCGATGGAAAGAGGTCTTCTGACCGGAAAATATTTTAAAGAAGATCAATTAAAAGAAAACGATCACAGAAACGGCTATTTTTCACAATTTGATTTAGATAAAGTAAAAAATTTCTTAGAAAAAATAGAACCTATCGCACAAGAGAAAGGAGCTACTCTTTCTCAATTGGTTTTACGTTGGACAACTTTACAACCAGCAATTACAGTGGTTTTAGCCGGAGCAAGAAATGCTCAACAAGCCATTGAAAATGCAAAAGCAATATCTCTCGATTTAGCACAAGAAGAATTGAATTTTATTAATTCTGAACTAAAAGAAATTTAATTTCCAAGCAAACATATTGTTGATTTGGTGCGAAAATTTCATTCTAAAAATTTAAATATAATTGATTATGAAGGTATTAAAAACTATTATTTTACTATTTACAGTTTTAATTACGAATACTTTTTCAGCACAACAAAAAGACAATTGTCGTTACATCAAAACGCCGACAGGTTATCTGATGGTATTGCGACAAGGTGATGATGTAATTTCCAATATTGAAAATCTGGCGAAAACAGAAAATATTCCGTCTGCAAACTTCACGGGAATTGGCTTTGCATCAGAAGTAACTTTTGGATTTTATGATTTTAATGCTAAAAAATTTAATCCTAAAACATTCAGTAAAGTGGAAATGGGAAGTTTGACGGGTTCAATCGCATGGAACGAAAAAGGTCCGTCAATACATGTTCACGGTGTAGCAACTGATGATCAATTCAATGCTTTTGGCGGACACATTTTGTCTCTGCATGTCGGAACAGGCTCTATGGAAGTGTATGTGACTTTGAATGATCAAAAATTAGATCGAAAAATCGAACAGCCTTTAAATGCAAACGTTCTGCAGCTCAATTGTAAACAGTAAAATTAATTCCTTCAAAGGAAAATCGCTTCTCAATAATTGGGAAGCGATTTTTGTTATTAATTTAAATAAATCTGTAATTTACTTTGCAATGGGCAAATGCGTAGAAATTGCAATTCTATTCCATGAATTGATGGTGACAATTGCCATAATAATTTGAGCAATCTGGCTTTCATCAAACAATTGTTTAGCCTTATAATACGTTTCTTCAGTCAGACCTTTTTGGCTGATCAAAGTAATTTCTTCCGTCATTGCCAAAAGCACTTGTTCCTCTTCAGTGTAAAGCTCCAATGCTTCTCTCCATGCGTTTAAAAGATAAATTCTTTGAGGAGTTTCACCATATTTCATTGCGTCTTTTGTATGCATATCCAGACAGAAAGCACATCCGTTGATTTGTGACGCTCTGATTTTGATTAATTCTTTCTGAATATGGTTTAAAGAAATGGTTTGAAGATATCCTTCCAATCCCATCATTGCTTTGTAAGCGGCAGCATCTGCAGTTGCCATGTTGATTCTTGCACTCATAACGTTTATGATTTTTTAATTAATGTATCTATTGAAAAATAAAATTCTTTTTGTGTTGCCAATAAAAAAGCCGCCGCGCTTCCTATCCAAACCGAATAATCCAAAGGCGCTTTTATTCCTAAAGCAATGCTCATCGATAAAGCAAATACAAGCAATAAAAATCCGGTTCCGTAAGCTGCTATTTTTGTTTTGAAACCTAAAATCAACATCAATGGAAAAAGTATTTCAAAAAATGTAGCGGCATAAGCAGAAAATTTGCCTAACATTTCGGGAAGGAAAAATGTCAATTGTTGGGTATACTTTTCAAAGTTTTCCCATTTTTCCCAAGCTGAGTTGTCACCCCAAAAACCGAATCTGTCTGCCACCGCAGAAAGCATCGTCACCGAAATCGCTAACCTTAAAAATAACTGTGGAAATATGGAATCTTTGCCTGTCATTGCATTTGTTTTTATGAACAGGACAAAGTTGCGAATTAGGAATTGTAAAAATCTTAAACTGGTTTAAGAACGTAATTTTGCTCTGATTTCACTTAAATATTCAGGAGTAAAACCTAAAAAAGAAGCCAGTAAATATTGCGGAATTCTTTGGATAAACCAAGGATACAGAGTGCTGAAATGCACATAATATTCCTCTTTCGTCATCTCATAAATATAGCGAATTCTTTTTTCGGCAGCTGCATAAGCGGTTTGGTAAACCATTCTGAAATAACGTTCCATCATCGGATGTTTTTGCAGCAACAGTTCCTGAGAGTGAAAATCAATCGCCAAAATCATAGAATTTTCAACAGACTGAATATTAAAATCTGATTTCATTTGTTTTTCAAAAGCAAAAGTATCAGAAATCCACCAGTTTTCTATGGCAAATTCTGTGGTTTGCTCCACGCCTTTTTCATTCACGAAAAATTTTCTCAGACAGCCTTTTAAAACAAAATATTTGAATTTGCAAAGATCACCTTCAAGCATCAAATTCTCTTTCTTCTTCACTTCCAAAACCTGAAAGAAAGAAAATATCGAAGTAAATTCTTCATCACTGATGGTAATAAATTTATCTAAATGTGCTTTGAAGGTTTCCATTTTTGAAATTGTGTAACCAAACTTAACTTTATTTTTTTAGTTTTACAATAACAAACAAAAAATCATGGAAATCATTGCCAAAATCTTAATCGCAGTTGTCGCATTAGAACACCTTTACATTCTTTGGATGGAAATGTTTGCATGGGAAACCAAAGGGAAAGAAGTTTTCAAAGCAGCTTTACCACCCGAAATGTTTAAACCCACAAAAGGTTTGGCCGCTAATCAAGGTTTGTACAATGGTTTTTTAGCAGCAGGATTGATCTGGTCTTTTTTTATTGAAAATGAAAAATGGCAAACCAATATTGCATTATTTTTCTTGAGCTGTGTAGCGATTGCAGGAATTTACGGCGCCATTTCAGCAACAAAGAAGATTTTTTTCGTTCAGGCTTTGCCGGCGATTTTGGGGATTATTGCTGTGCTTTTGAAATAATTTGGTTCAAAAATATTTATTATTGAGAACACCATTTTGTCTATCATTAATTTTTAAATTCAGTTTTTTTAGCAAAAAACACAGCAAAAACAACGACCTGTAATTCAATACATTACATTCTTGAATTTCGTTTAAATATAAAATCCGTAAATTTGCACCGTCATAAGAAATTGATGTACAGCTTTTTTTATGCTTTTAGCATGATTATAAATTAAAGTTGTTCTGGCAAATATCTTTAATTATCATGATGATAATTATTCTTTGATTCAATTTAAAAAAGATTGATTTCTTTTTTTTACGTAATACATTCTTTGTCAAAATAAAACCTTTTGAAACAGTTAACATAATCACAAAGTGGATATGTTTTTGTATATATTTTGTGATTCAATGTGATTATAAAAATTTATACTAAACATTTTGCTTGTATGTACATTCATTAAAGCAGCATTGTTTCAACTTCTTATTTCAAATACATTAACAAACTCTGAATATGGATACAATTGATACTAATCGAAAAGTAAAACTTAAAGTTGAAGATCTCACGATCATTTTCGGAAAAAATAAAGAAAAAGCATTAGAACTTCTGGATAAAGGTTTTTCTAAAAAAGAAATTCTAGAAAAAACAGGCTGTACGGTAGGAATTAACAAAGCAAGCTTTGAAATATACGAGGGAGAATTCTTTGTCATTATGGGCCTATCAGGAAGCGGAAAATCAACTTTATTGCGTTGTCTGAACAGACTAAATGAACCGACTGCAGGAAAAGTATATATCAATAAAGATAATATTACCGATAAAAATAATAAAGACCTTCTGGAAGTAAGAAGAACAGAAATGAGTATGGTATTTCAGAAATTTGGATTGCTACCTCATCATACTGTTTTAAGCAATGCCGCTTTCGGACTTGAAATACGTGGAGAAAGCAAAACTATCCGTGAAGAAAAAGCGCAAAAAGCATTAGATATTGTTGGTTTAAATGGTTTTGAGAACCAATTACCCTCACAGCTTTCAGGAGGTATGCAGCAAAGAGTCGGCTTAGCCAGAGCTTTAGCAAACGATCCCGAAGTTTTGTTGATGGATGAGGCTTTTTCCGCGCTCGATCCGTTGATAAAATCTGAAATGCAGGATCAGCTGCTCGAATTACAAGAAACTTTACAGAAAACAATCGTCTTTATTACTCACGATTTGGATGAAGCGATTAAAATCGGAGACCGAATTGTCATTATGAAAGACGGTGTCATCGAACAAATAGGAACTGCAGAAGACATTTTAACCAATCCGGCGAGTGATTATGTGAAAGCTTTTGTGGAAAAAGTTGACCGTAAAACGATCATTACGGCAAAATCTCTAATGTTCGATAAGCCAACTGTAGTTCGTTTCAGAAAAGATGGTCCGGAAGGTGCCCTCAGAAAAATGAGAACTACAGGTTTGGAAACTTTACCCGTCGTTGATTTTCAAAATAAATTTCTGGGTTTTGTAACGCTTAGTGATATTGTTCAAATCGCAAAGAAAAAAGAACCAACTGTTGAATCTGTGATTAATAGTAATGTCCCGTCGGTATATCCGGAAGCCACCGTCGAAGAAATGCTTCCTTTGATTTCGGGAAGCAAATCAGCAATTGCTGTGGTTGATGAAACCAATAAATTTTTAGGCCTGGTCACTCAATTGTCACTCATCATCGAGGCTACCAAGTTTAATGAAGAAGAGATTATAGAATTAAAAGAAATCGCAAACAACCAATAAGATGAATAAAACTATAGATATTGGCCAATATGTAGAAACCGCTATCAATTGGCTTACAGATAACGCAAAACCTGTATTTGATGTCATAAAAAATGTCGGTAACTCTTCAATCTTAGGAATTGAATGGGCTTTAGTCAACACGCCTTTTTACATCATCATTCTACTTTTCACATTATTAGCTTTATGGAAAGCAGGAAAAGGAACCGCAATTATGACGGCAGCCGGACTTACCTTAATATTTTTAATGGGATTCTGGAAAGAAACTATGGAAACATTAGCACTTATTTTTGTGGCAACACTTACCGCATTAATCCTGTCTGTTCCTCTCGGAATATGGGCTGCTAAAAATCAATTTGCGGCAAAAATTATTCGTCCCTTATTAGATTTAATGCAGACAATGCCTGCTTTTGTTTACTTAATTCCTGCTGTATTATTTTTCAGCATCGGTAAAGTTCCCGGTGCATTTGCAACAATCATTTTTGCAATGCCACCTGCAGTACGGTTAACGACTTTGGGAATTGAATCTGTTCCTAAAGATATTGTAGAAGCAGCCCGAGCTTTCGGAGCCACCAATCGACAGATCTTATTTAAAGTAGAACTTCCTTTAGCTACCAACACTATTTTGGCAGGAATCAATCAAACTATTTTATTATCATTATCAATGGTTGTAATCGCCGGAATGATTGCGGCAGGCGGTTTGGGTGAAAAAGTTTTGGAAGGAATTAATAATCTGGATATCGGTTTAGGATTTGAAAGCGGTTTATCAGTCGTGATTTTAGCCATTATTCTCGACCGGATTACTCAAGGATTTGTAAAGAAAAAAACAGTAAAATGAAAAGAATAAATTATTTATTATTAATTACTTGTGTTATTATTTTTGGAATATTTAATTCTTGTAAAAACTTAAAAAATTCCAAATACATCAACATTGGGATGGTTGATGGCTGGGCAGAAGATGTTGCAATGACTCACGTTGTAAAAGCTATTTTGGATGAACAGGGTTATCATGTTGTCATTCAGAAAGCTTCCACAGATATGATTCTCGCTTCTATGAATAACGAAGACACAGACCTCTTTCTGGGAGTTTGGCTACCTTATACTCATGCAAATAAAATAGCTAAGTTCCCTGAATTGATCAACCTTGGAACAAATTACGACAACGGAAAAATTGGTTTGGTAGTTCCAGATTATGTTCACATAAAATCTATTGAAGAATTGCCGAAATATGAGAATCAATTCAAAAACAGAATCATCGGAATCGAAAAAGGAGCAGGATTAACCTCTGCAACAGACAGAGCTATCGTTGATTACAAATTGAATTATCGACAGATCAATTCTTCTACAATTGCCATGATTACCGAGCTTCAAAATGCAATAAAACGTAAAGAATGGATTGTTGCAGCAGCATGGCAACCTCACTGGATGTTTGGTAAAATGAAACTTAAATTTTTAGAAGACCCGAAAAAAACATTTGGAGAAGCCGAAAAAATCAAAACCTACAGCAGAAAAAGTTTTGGAGAAGACCATCCTGAATTGATAAAATTCTTTTCTAAGATGTATTTTGATGACAAAACCATGACCGATCTTTTGACTAAAATGGAAAGCAGCAAAAATAAAGAGGCCACTGCTAAGGAATGGGTGAAGGCTCATCCTACGCTTGTGAATTCATGGTTGGATAAAAATTGATTTTACTCTATTTTCTGTACAGATATAATCCTCAGCTTTTAGGCCTGGGGATTTTTGTTGATATAAAAGATTACAAAGCTAAAATCTCCAACAATTTCTGCTTCACTTTTTCAGGTTTGAATTGCCCTTCATGATAATAAATAAGTTCCTGGTTTTCATTTAAAATAATCCACAACGGATAAACAGGCTGATTTTTATTTTTAGATAAAGCCAAAACCAACTCATGAATTCCAGAGTTTCCGTTGGGTAAATAGCTGAATTCTTTTCCCTGAAAAATGATTTTTTCTTTTGTTTTTTCAGCTTCAAAATTGATGAAATAAAAATTATCATTCATCATTTCGACCAGTTCTTTGTCTTTATTTAAATGAAAAGATTCAATTTTGCAGACCGTGCACCAATTGGTATAAATATGAATAATTGTAGGTTTTGCTTTTTTCTGTTGCTGAATTTCCCAATCCGAAAAAGTGCCGGTTTTCATCTGTGAAAGACAAAAACTCGGCACTAACATTAAAAATAAAAATATCGTTAAGTTTTTCATTTATCAAATTTTTGATCTTCATTACTTTATAATTCATTTGACGCAAAGATTTATTTAGGATAGCATATTATTTTAAGAGGCAAAGGCAAATAAATTTGCTTCGCTAAGCTTGAAAATATAGCTTAATCAAATCAACTTGTTGATTCATCTTTGCTCCTTAAATATTTATATCTAAAAAATAAATCTTCGCGTTAAAACATGTACAGATCAATCTTACTTTAAAATATATTTCACGCCTAAAAAACCTCTTATTTTCTGCATCGGAGCATATCCATACGTCGTATCAAAAGTATAACGATTCGGATTAGAGATTGGGTCGTCAACATTTTTATCAAACGGATCAAACGGTCGCATCAATGGATCTTTTGGTGTGAAATTGAACAGATTTTTAATTCCGCAATACACTTCAAATCTGGAGTTAAAACTTTTCGAAACCTGAATATTGGCAAGATTATAGAACGGTGAATATTCAGGTCGGTAATCGTTTGGTAAAACCGGCAATCGCATCGATCCGTAGAATTGTCCTGTAAAATCAATTGTTAAATTACTCCGAAATTTATACGTCAGGCTGTATGTTCCACTCCATTTTGGGGCATGAAGTTGTTGGGATTTTTCAGTTTCACCATCAAATTTTTGATACACATCTAAATAGGTGACCCCAAGATTTACGCTTAACGGAAAATTAAAACTATAATCTACATTCATCGAAGCACCTCTTGAAATTCCGTAGCCATTAAGATTATCATAAATAATTTTCTCAGGATCAGTATCGAAATCTCCGACAATTTTATTGCTGAAATACGTATGAAACGCAGAAGCATCCAAATTGATCAACTTGTCACCAACAGGAATTTTCCAGACATAATTCAGATTTCCGTTAACTGATTTTTCCGGCTTTAAATTAGATTGAATTACAACATCTCGGGAACCCGTCAACGCTGCATGATCTTCTGTAAATAAATTGACAACCCTGAAACCCGTTCCGAAATTGAAGCGTAAAGTATGATAAGGATTCGGAGAAAATTTCCATGCAAAACGCGGTGAATGTACAGCATGATGTATTTTATCATAATCAAATCGGTATCCTAACAACAAAGTATTTTTATCATTAATTTCCCATTGATCCTGAATAAAAGTTCCTAAAATCGGTGATTTCATCGGTTCGTTGGTCAATCCATCGCTGGATAAAGTTCCGGGCGTGTTGTCATCATAAAAAGTTCTTTTGAAAGTAACGCCTAAAATCAAATCATGATTTCCTAGTTTTTTGTCCCAATAAGTCTGTGCAAAAGCTACTTTTTGAGTCGCTTCAAAAGGATTGGTTCCGTAAAAAGAATTCTGGTCATGAAAATTGTAAGAAAACTGCGTCACAATATTTTCTTTCATCGGCCATTGATAGGCTCCAAAAGCTTCTACCCGATTCGTATAAATACTTTCACCATACACCTCATCACTTCCACGATAAGACTTATTCCACTGCATTTCTCCCCCAAAACGGTCTTCATATAAATACCTTAATGCAAAACTTGCCTGTCGGTTTTCCTTTCTTTTAAAATTCCATTTATTGAAAACTGAAATTCGGTTTTGTAAGGCTGCATCAGTAAAATTGTCTCTATTTTCGTCGAATCTTTTGGTCGAATTAAAATAATTTAAACTTAAGAGTGACGCTATTTTTTCAGACACATTAAATTTCGTAGACAGATCGACATTATTTTCCGCCCAACTTGTTGTCATCAGATCGATACTCAATTTGGGAGCTGTCAAAGCATTTTTTGTGATAATATTGATAACTCCGCCCATCGCTTCAGATCCGTAAAGTGACGAAGCCGGGCCTTTTACCACTTCAATTCGGTCAATCAAACTATTTGGAATTCCGCTCAAACCATACACTGTGGAAAGTGAACTTACAATTGGCATTCCATCAATCAAAATCATCGTGTAAGGTCCTTCCAAACCGTTGATGTGAATATCTCCCGTGTTACAAACCGAGCAATTTAGCTGAGGTTTTACACCATTTACCATTGCAATCGCTTCAAAAACGTTCGGAATCGGATTTTTTTGGAAAAATTTCTGACTGTAAATTTCTACAGCAACCGGACTTTTCGACCTGCTAATTGGTTTTATGGTGCCGGTAATGACAACATCTTCGATATCATTTGTTCTCATTTCTTTTTTAATTGAAATTTTAACAGAATCGGTTTTTTGGGTTTTATTAATATGTAAACTATCTGTTTCCTGAGCGGAACAAAATGATGACAAAAAAAAGACAGAAAGTAATATTCGTTTCATGAAATAAAATTGTTAGACAAAACTAACATTTATTTTTAGAACAACAAAACTTAAATAAATTTTGTTTTTAATTTCAATTCATTAAAAAATATTAAATTTGAGATTCAACATACAAAGTAAAATGAGATACCATCAGTCGGGAAATATCCCTCAAAAAAGGCATACAGTTTTCAAATCTCCAGAAGATAAATTCTATTACGAACAGCTTTTCGGAACGGAAGGTTTTCATGGAATTTCTTCTTTGCTATATCACACTCATCGCCCCACTCAAATAAAATCGATTGGCGAGCCTAAAGACGTGACTCCGAAAATTGCCGTAGACAAAAACGTGACTCCAAGAATGTTTAAAGGAATGAATGTCACTCCTGAGGACGATTTTATGGATAGCAGAAAGTTTCTTTTGGTGAACAATGACCTGAAAATGGGGTTGGCAAAACCAAGAAAGTCAATGGACTATTTCTACAAAAACGCCGAATGTGATGAGCTTTTATATGTTCACAACGGAAGCGGTATTTTGAAAACTTTTGTTGGAAATCTTGATTTTTCTATTGGTGATTATCTGATTATTCCGAGAGGAACGATTTACCACGTTGAACTACAGTCTGAAGACACCGTTTTCTTTGTTGTAGAAAGTCATTCACCAATTTACACTCCAAAAAGATACAGAAACGAATTCGGACAACTTTTGGAGCATTCTCCATTCTGCGAAAGAGATATCATCACTCCTACTTTTGTTGAGCCCAAAGACGAAAAAGGAGAATTTTTAATTAAAGTAAAAAAAGAAAATCAGATTACAGATTTCATTTACGCGACACATCCGTTTGATGTTGTAGGTTGGGACGGTTATTTTTATCCTTATAAATTTAATATCAAAAATTTCGAACCGATTACAGGAAGAATACACCAACCGCCGCCAGTTCACCAGACTTTTGAGGCACATAATTTTGTAGTTTGTTCGTTCTGTGCAAGAATGTATGATTATCATCCGATGGCAATTCCAGCGCCTTACAACCACTCGAATATTGATTCTGACGAGGTTTTATTCTATACAGAAGGTGATTTTATGAGCCGTAATCATATTGACTTAATGGATTTCACCCTTCACCCGGGAGGCATCGTTCACGGGCCTCATCCCGGAGCAATGGAAAGAAGCATCGGTAAAAAATTCACTGAAGAATATGCTGTAATGGTAGACCCTTTCCGTCCTTTAAAAATTACCGAAGAGGCAATGAAAGTGGAAGATCCTTCTTATAAAACTTCTTGGCTGGAAAGCGAAGATCATAGTCTGGAAGATCGTTCACAGGAATAATACAGCTTTTGGCAATTAGCTTTAAGCTCTAAACTTGTTAAAAAAAATGAGGACTGGATTTACACATTCAGTCCTCAATTTTTTATATAGTTTCACTAAAACATGATAAATATTTTCTCTTATTTATTTCCGGTGCTAACAATATGAAGTAACTTTAAACAATCAACGAAAACCGTAGAATTATAACTGTAAAATTTTAGAAAATGTACAATTATATAAGTGCAGAAGAAGCTGTATATACTGTAAAGAGCGGAAACCGCGTGTTTTTTCACGGCAGCGCATGTACTCCGAATCATTTAATTGACGAATTGGCAAGACAGTCTCACCGACTTGATAGCGTAGAAATGGTTTCTATTACCCAACAGGGAAATGTAGAAATTGCCAAACCAGAATACAAAGACAAATTTTTTGTGAACTCATTATTTGTTTCAACGCCGGTGCGTGATGCCGTGAATTCTGACAGAGGTGATTTTGTTCCTGTATTTTTAAGTGAAATCCCAATTCTTTTCAGAAAAAATATTTTACCGCTTGATGTAGCTTTCATCACTGTATCTCCGCCGGACAAACATGGTTTCTGTACATTGGGAACCTCTGTGGATATTGCCCGAGCAGCTGTAGACACCGCTCAAACTATTGTCGCTATCGTAAATCCTTTGATGCCGAGAACTCATGGTGACGGAATGATCCATATCAGCAAAATTAATAAACTGGTTTGGCATGAAGAAGAACTTCCAACCGTTGATTACGGTGCCAAAGTAGGTCCCGATGAAATGTTGGTTGGAAAAAATGTTGCCGAATTAATTGATGATCGATCGACTCTTCAGATGGGAATCGGAACCATTCCGGATGCGGTCTTAAAATGTCTCGGAAATCACAAAGACCTGGGTGTTCACACCGAAATGTTAAGTGACGGAGTTATTGATTTGATTCAAAACGATGTCATCAATAATAAATATAAAGGCTACAACGATAACAAAACCATTACGAGTTTCTGTTTCGGAACGAGAAAATTATATGATTATGTAGATGATAATACCGTTTTTTCATTTGATGATGTAAGTAATGTTAATTTCCCGATTAATATTATGAGAAACAAAAAAATGGTTGCTATCAATTCGGCCATCGAAATCGACTTAACCGGACAAGTTTGTGCAGATTCTATCGGAACAATGCAATACAGTGGAATTGGCGGACAAATGGATTTCATGAGAGGAGCTGCGTTAAGCGAAGATGGAAAACCAATTATTGCCATTACCTCAAGAACAAAAAGAGGAGTTTCCAGAATTGTACCTTTTTTAAAACAGGGAGCAGGAGTAGTGACGACACGAGGCCATATTCATTGGGTTGTAACCGAATACGGAACGGCTTATTTATATGGTAAAAATCTTCGTCAGCGAGCACAAGAATTAATCAGCATTGCACATCCTGATGACCGGGAAATGCTGGAAAGAGCAGCTTATGAGAGATTTAAGCATTAAAAAAAATAAAAAACATAGCTTTTCAAACAAAAAAAGTTCTTACATTAGTTAAATAACCATGAAGTTTTTGGCAATCCTTTGTCAAAAACTTTTGTTGTTTAAATATTACATTAATGAAGACGATTTATAATTCTATAAAAGAAAAGGTTGCCAAGCATCCAAAAATTAAAGATTCAGTTTTAGGAACAGTAGGGGAATGGAAAAGAAGTCATTACATCATTCTATCAGAAATCATTAAAGAAGAATTAGCTTCATCTGAAGAACTCAAAAATGATAAAATATTTGAGTTAGGAAATACAATTTCACACATCACCTTACAACGTTTTTTCGAAAACGATTATCAAGATAAAACCCACAATGATTTGCGTTTTTTAAAAACACTTGATAAAATATGCATCTTTTTGGGGTTCAAAGATCTCAACTCATACATTCATGATATTAAAGAAAACAAGATACTCGAAGAAAAAGCAAGCAGCGATGTTTTTTCAACAGATATTGTTTATCAGTATTGCGAAGCCGTTTTCAATTTATATAAAAACTTTCCCACATTAAAATTAGACTTATTCAAAGATTGGGTATTTGATAATTCTCCGTTTCTTGAAAGAGCTTCAGCTTTCAGTAAAGAACTTTGTGAAAAACAGTTTGAACTTGTCACTAAAAACAATCGTTCAAATTTTGAAATATTCGATGTAAACATTATAACAGACGATCCCGAGAAAAAGATTCTTGAGACCCAGGAATTTTGGAATCTTCTCTTCAAAGTCGGAGAAACAGGAGAAGAGCACTTTGTCAACCAGCTCAACACGCAAATCTATTTTATCCGCAAAATAAATAATGAGTGGAAAATATGGGATAATTACAATCCCGATGCGGGAAGGTTAAATAATAAAAAGTAAAAGCCGTAAATAATTACGGCTTTCTTTGTTTGAAATAATTTTGTTTTCAACATCCTGTATCTTTAACAAATATAAAGTAAATAATAAAATAACAATAAACTTAAACATACTTAAACAAACTTTAATATTCCTTACGAATAAGACAATCGATTGCATAACAATTTTGTTTTTAATTATTTACAGGAATTTTGTAATTTGCAACCGTTAAATAAAAGTAAAAATAGAAAATATGTCAACACTAACATTTGCCGAAAAAATTGCTCAAGCTGAGAATTTTTTACCAATTAATGGTACAGATTACATTGAATTTTATGTAGGTAACGCTAAGCAGGCTGCACATTATTATAAAACCGCATTTGGTTTTCAGTCAGTTGCTTATGCAGGTCCCGAAACAGGTGTAAGAGATCGTGCATCTTACGTTCTACAGCAGGGGAAAATCAGATTGATCCTTACTACAGGTCTTAAGTCTGACTCTCCAATCAATGAGCATGTAAAAAAACACGGCGACGGTGTTAAAATTTTGGCACTTTGGGTTGATGACGCATACACAGCTTTCGAAGAAACTACAAAAAGAGGTGGAAAACCATATTTAGAGCCGGTAACCCTTACTGATGAGCACGGTGAAGTAAAAATGTCCGGAATTTATACATACGGAGAAACCGTTCACATGTTTATCGAAAGAAAAAATTATACAGGACCTTTCATGCCTGGTTATCAAAAATGGGAAAGCGACTACAAGCCTGAAGAAGCAGGATTACTATATGTTGATCACTGTGTAGGTAACGTAGATTGGGACAGAATGATCCCTACAGTAGAATGGTACGAAAAAGTAATGGGGTTTGTAAACATTTTATCTTTTGACGATAAGCAAATCAACACAGAATATTCTGCTTTGATGTCTAAAGTAATGTCGAACGGTAACGGTTTCGCAAAATTCCCGATCAATGAGCCTGCAGAAGGTAAAAAGAAATCTCAGGTTGAAGAATATCTAGATTTCTACGAAGGTGAAGGTGTACAGCACATCGCTGTGGCAACAAAAGATATCATTCATACCGTAACTGAGCTTAAAAAGCGTGGTGTAGAATTTCTTTCAGCTCCACCGGAAGCTTATTACGAATTGGTTCCTGAAAGAGTTGGGCACATTGACGAAGATCTTAAAAAACTTCAGTCTTTAGGTATACTTATTGATCATGATGAGGAAGGATATCTGCTTCAGATCTTTACAAAACCTGTAGAAGACCGTCCTACTCTATTCTTCGAAATTATTGAAAGACACGGTGCACAAAGTTTTGGCGCAGGTAATTTCAAAGCATTGTTCGAAGCATTAGAAAGAGAGCAGGAAAAAAGAGGAAATCTTTAATCTAAAATAATAAATACAGAGTTTTGTCAGGATGCAGATCTTGACAAAACTTTTTTATAAAACACAGTATTATGAGAAAACTTTTTATAGGAATCTTTTTTTTGGGAGCCACTTTTGGCTTTAAAGCCCAATATGGAACATTAAACGGAATTCTTACCCGTCTTGAAGAGAGAAAAGGTATTAATCAAAATCTGGAATCTGTCAATATAGATAATAAGAAGTTTGTTCTCATTAAAGATCTGGCAGATCATACAGAAAGAAATTTCATTGTTATAAAAGGCCAGCAATCTACTTATGTTGAAATATTTGACGATAAAGCTACCGGAGAAAGTACTTCTAATGTATTTTCTGGTGATATTATAAGAAGTCGAAAAAACATCATTTCGCTAAGAGCAGATTTGCTTGAAGGTAAAAAAGTTCCGATTCCGGTTACCAAAACACTGTTACTTACAAGGCAGGATGGTATTTTGTACCTTATCGACGTCAACAACAAAGACAGATGGATCGATGAAGAATCTTTTTCTAACCCAAAGATTAAAGCTAAAAAGTAAAATCATTATTGATTTTATTCTAATCTAAATTAAATTACAAAAATTATGAAATCATTTGTAGAATATTCATCAAATTCAGACTTTTCAATCCACAATATTCCTTTTGGAGTAGCTGTTTTCAATAAAGAATTCATTGGATGCTGTACAAGAATCGGAGACCAGGTCGTAGATCTGGCAACCCTATATGATTTAGCGTATTTTGAAGAAATCGAAGGTCTTGATGACAATATTTTTGAAGCTTACACTTTAAATGAATTTATCGAACTTGGGAAACCAGTTACCAACGCCGTACGTCTTAAAATACAGGAGTTATTACTTGAAGGTTCTATTCTATCTAAGGATGAAAAAACGATAGAAGCAGCATTCTACGATCTGGATCAGGTAAAAATGATGATGCCTGTTCACATTCCAAATTACACCGATTTTTACAGCAGCATTGAGCATGCTACCAATGTCGGAAAAATGTTCAGAGATCCGGCAAACGCATTACTTCCAAACTGGAAACATTTGCCTGTAGGATATCACGGTAGAGCTTCATCAATCGTTGTTTCGGGAACTGATATCAATCGTCCGAAAGGTCAGATGAAACCTGCAGATGCAGACAAACCGGTTTTCGGACCATGCAAACAATTAGATTTTGAGCTTGAAATGGCATTCATCGTCAACAAAAACACCGAAATGGGCGAAAGCATCTCTACAAAAGAAGCTGAAGACGCAATTTTCGGAATGGTCGTTTTCAACGACTGGTCAGCAAGAGACATCCAATCGTGGGAATATGTTCCGTTGGGACCGTTTTTGGCAAAAAATTTCGGTTCATCTGTTTCTCCTTGGGTAGTTACTTTGGAGGCTTTAGAACCATTCAAAACAACTTCTCCAACACAAGATCCTGAAGTTTTAGATTATTTAAAATTTGAAGGAGACAAAAATTACGATATCAATTTAGAAGTTTATTTACAGCCTGAAAACGGTGAAGCAAACTTAATTTCTGAAAGCAACTACAAACACATGTACTGGAACATGACTCAGCAACTGGCTCATCACACGGTAAATGGCTGTAACGTAGAAGTTGGTGATATGTACGCAAGCGGAACGATTTCAGGAAGTGATCCAAAGTCTTTCGGCTCTATGCTGGAATTAACTTGGAGAGGGCAAAATCCAATTACATTAAGCAATGGTGAGGAAAGAAAATTCATCGATGACAATGATACTGTAACGATGAAAGCCTGGGCTGAAAAAGATGGAATGAGAGTTGGTTTCGGTGAGGTTTCTGGAAAAATTATTCCGACTAAATAATTATTTTTTTTTAAATAAGAATATTTAGATGCTTCGACAGGCTCAGCATGACACCACTAAAAACATTCTGCAAAACAGTTAGTATTAGAAGTGTCATGCTGAGCGAAGTCGAAGCATCTTTTTTAAACATAATTTGAATACTTAAGCCTAATTAAGTGTAAAATAATAAAAATGAAAACAGTAATCCCATCCGAAATAACTTCTGTACAACTACAAACAATAATGCAGACTGCCGTTTCACCGCGCCCGATTGCATTAGCTTCTACGGTTGATAAAAATGGTGAAATCAATTTATCACCATTCAGTTTTTTCAACATGTTTAGCACGGTTCCTCCGATTTTGATTTTTTCACCATCGAGAAGAGTACGCGACAATACCACAAAACATACTTTAGAAAATGTTTTGGAAACTTCTGAAGTAGTGATCGGAACCGTTAATTTTCCAATTGTACAACAGATTTCTTTAGCTTCAACAGAATACGGAGATGGAATTAACGAATTCATCAAGTCTGGTTTAACGATGAGAGATGCTGATTTGGTTAAACCTAAATTAATAGAAGAATGTCCTGTTAATTTTGAATGTAAAGTTTTAGAAGTAAAATCTTTAGGAGATCAAGGAGGCGCTGGAAATTTAGTAATTTGTGAAGTTCAGAAAGTTCATATCAGAGAAGAATATCTGAATGAAGAAGGAAATCTGGATCAGAAAAAACTGGATATGGTTGCACGCCTTGGAGGAAACTGGTATTCTAGAAACAATGAAAACAATCTTTTTGAAGTCCCAAAACCATTAGTAACTAAAGGAATTGGTTTTGATCTTCTTCCTGATGCTATAAAATACAGCAAAATTTTTACAGGAAACGATTTGGGAATGTTGGCCAATGTGGAAGTTTTACCTTCTGAAAACTGTCAGGATGATGAAAACATTCATACTGAAGCACAGAAATTTTTACTTGAAAGTAAAATTGAGGAAGCATGGAAAATTTTGATTAAATCAATTTAGATTCAAATTAAAAGGAGTGAAAATTTTCACTCCTTTTTTAGTCAATTACAATTTTAGTATTAACAAATTCAATACATTTTTCTACAACTTCTTTCAAATCTTTTGGTAAATCATCTTCTTCCCAAGGTTCTTTTGCTCCAAAAGTATGATTTGCATTTTCGATTAAATATAATTCAGAAGTTGGATTTAAAATATGAAGATGTTCAGCATTTTTTACACTTACGCTTTCATCAGAAGTCCCATGAATAATTAAAACCTGTGCTTTTGCCATTTCCATTGACCGCTCTACATCGAAGCGGTGCTCATCATTTTTAAAATCTTCAAAAAACTGGTAATAATGAGGCATTTGTTGTTTCGTTCTCCCATTTTCTACATAATACACTCCTTTTTCTTTCCATTCTTCAAATTTTTCTTTTGTAGGAAATCTTTCTAAAGTATCTACACTTGCCAAAGTAATCAACCCGTTAATTCTTTCATCTTCACAGGTTTTAATAATAGAAATTCCACCGCCGCGGCTGTGCCCGATTAAAACTATTTTTTGGTCGTCTACTTGTGGATTTTTAACAAAATGATCTATCACAAAATTTAAATCTGAAAGTTCTTTCGAATAATTATTGTTTCCGAATGCTTCCAGATCTGCAAAATTTTCAGGATTTTCAATAGTAGTTCCATTATGGGAAAAATTAAATTTAACAAAGAAAAAACCAGCTTCTGCAAAATTTTCTGCCATCAAATCCCACGCTCCCCAATCTTTATACCCTTTATAGCCGTGCACAAAAATCACTAAAGGCAATTTCTTATCGGTTTCAGCATAAAAAGTGTCGGCTAAAAACGTTTTGGTTTCCGGATTTGAGAAAATGATATTTTTATTTTTTGTGATTTTCATTTTTTTTTAAATCTAAAAATAATACAAATACTATTAAACACAAAGGAAAACCTTAATTTTGCATTATGTTGGATTTAAGAACAGTTACCGTACAGCGCTATATTCTTCCGCTTCGCGAAGGCGGCTCACTTCCTGCTTTAGCAGAAGCCGATGATGATTTTAAATATGTTTTAAAATTTCGCGGAGCCGGTCATGGTGTAAAAATGTTGATTTCAGAACTTTTAGGAGGAAAAATCACAGAAGCTTTAGGTTTACCTATTCCAGAGCTTGTTTTCGCCAATCTCGATGTCGATTTTGGACGAACAGAAGCTGATGAAGAAATTCAGGATTTATTGAAATTCTCTGAAGGTCTCAATCTAGGACTTCATTATCTTTCAGAGTCGATTGCATTTGACCCGAGTATTAAAGTCGATCCATTTTTGGCTTCAAAAATTGTCTGGCTCGATGCTTTTATTACCAATATCGACCGTACTTTCAAGAATACCAACCTTTTGATGTGGCATAAAGAATTGTGGGTGATTGATAATGGTGCTTCATTTTACTTTCACCATTCGTGGCAGAATTTTGACACTGCGGCAAAAACTCCTTTTAAGTATGTGAAAGATCACGTTTTGCTTCCTCAGGCAACCATGTTGGATGAAGCCGATAAATTTGCTCATGAGGTGTTGAATGATGAGGTTTTCAGAGCAATTATCAATCTAATACCGCAAGATTGGCTGCATTGGGATGATGCTGAAGAGAGCCCGGATGAAATACGAGAAGTCTATTTCAACTTTATGAAAACCCGATTAGAAAATTCTGAAATCTTTGTAAACGAAGCAAAAAATGCAAGAGGATAAAATATACGAATACGCCATAATACGCTTGGTACCAAAGGTTGAAAGAGAAGAATTTTTCAATATTGGCCTGGTTATGTTTTCGAAGAGAGAAAAATTTATCCGAATGGCATTTTATTTGTGTCCAGATAAATTCAAACTGATGCATAGCAAATTGGATTATGAAGATGTCTATCAAAATCTTGAAGCTTTCAAAAAAATAGCAGACGGAACAAAAGATGGCGGTCCCATTGCATCATTAGAAATCCCTGAACGTTTCCGGTGGCTCACTGCGGTAAGAAGTTCGGTGGTACAAACTTCAAGACCTCATCCCGGAAAATCAAAAGATCTGGACAAAACTTTTGAAAAACTATTTGAGGAATTGGTGAAATAACAAACCATTTACAATAGAATATGAACTTTTACACTTTACATAAACATACAGATAGGTTTTTTACAAACCTATTTTTTGTGCTTATAATTACCATCTCTACATTTGGGTTTTCACAGAAACAGAAAAGTCAAATCCTTTTTCAGGCAGCCAATGTTTCAGAAAATATTGCGTATAAAACTGACGAAAGCGGTAAAAAAATACAGCTTGATATTTACCGCCCAAAAAATACGGATGATAAAAAAATTCCCGTTGTGGTTTATGTTCATGGCGGAGCTTGGGTGGAAGGTGACAAAATAATTACTGCAGATAATTATGTTGAAAATACCATTTTGAAACTTTTAGAAAAAAAATATGCGGTTATCAGCATCAATTACCGTTTGGTTTCTGAGAATCTGCACTTCCCGGCGCCCATTCAGGATACTAAAGATGCGATAAGATGGATTCGTAAAAACGCAGATCAATATCACCTTGATGAAAACAACATCGGAATGTGGGGCGTTTCTGCTGGAGCTCAATTATCACTTTTGAGCGCCTACACGCAGGATAATGAGTTTTCGGGAGATCCTGAGCTTTCAGAATATTCGGCCAAAGTAAATTATGTAGTTGATAATTTCGGCCCGACTGATATGAACACACTGCTTCATACAAGAGCTCCCAAACCAATGCTTTTTATTGTAGGTTTAATTTCGCAAAAAATCATCGACATAAGAACCAATCTTGCGCATGGACTTACCGGATATGATATTAAAACAGATAGACAAAAAGTAATTGAAGTCTGCAAAACTATATCTCCGCTTAATTATACTCAAAATACAGTTCCTACATTGATTCTTCACGGGAATAAAGATAAAGTAGCACCATTAAGACATTCGAAGAGACTCAACAGAATGCTGAAAAAAGCAGGAACCGAACATTCATTAATCGTTGTGAAAAAAGGCAACCATGGTTTTAAAAATACAGAAAAAGCCTATCAGGACGAGCTTAACGATGAAATGATTAAGTTCATTCTTTCACATGAAAAAACAACAGTTGTTCATGATTAATTACATTATTACATTATTTAATTATATACTTTTTCAAATTGAAGCAATAATCTAAACAACTATTAATCAATTATTTAAATTCAAATCCACTTTCTAAAAAAAGTACAAATTTGCTAAATTGATATACATATTGATCTATTTTATATGAAAAACAAGTAACTTGGCCAAATGCTTAAATTACTAATAATAAAAAAGCAATAACCTTAATTATTTAATCATATAAAATTGAAATAATATGGAATTTCTAAATGGAATTAATGCACTGACTTTAGTATTTACCTCACTGCTCATTTTTGCGATTGCCTACCGTTTTTACGGAATTTATTTAGCCAATAAAGTACTCCGTCTGAATGACAAAAATACTACTCCCGCTGTAGAATTTGCTGACGGAAAAGACTATGTAGCCACCAACAAAAATGTTCTTTTTGGGCATCACTTTGCAGCAATTGCAGCAGCAGGACCATTAGTAGGACCTGTTTTGGCTGCTCAATTCGGTTATCTTCCCGGTGCCATCTGGATCTTAATTGGCTGTGTTTTGGGAGGCGGAGTTCACGATATGGTTGTCCTTTTTGCCTCTGTAAGGCACAAAGGACAAAGTTTAGCGACTATCGCATCCAAAGAAATTGGTAAAACAACGGGAACTGTTGCAGGTTTTGCCATTTTATTCATCTTAATTTTAACGCTGGCCGGGCTTTCATTAGCCTGTATCAATGCGATGCATGAAGCTTCGTGGTCATTGTTTACTGTGGTTATCACAATGCCGATTGCTATTATCATGGGATTGATCATGCGATACAGAAAAAACTCTGTGACTTTTGCAAGTATTCTGGGCGGTATTCTTTTGATCGCCGGAATTATTGGCGGACATAATTTAATGCAAAATGAAACGATAAATAATATGTTCTCATGGGATATTACAACGATTTCTATTGCAATTCCTTTGTACGGATTTTTAGCTTCTGTGCTTCCGGTCTGGCTGCTTTTGGTACCAAGAGATTATCTATCAACTTACTTAAAAATAGGAACGATTATCATGTTAGCCATTGGGGTTATAGTCATTCACCCAACCATTCAAATGCCAGCCTTAACAGAATTTGTGAACGGCGGTGGCCCGGTAATCGGCGGTCCGGTTTTACCTTTTATTTTTATTGTCATTGCGTGTGGGGCGATTTCAGGTTTCCATGCAGTAATTGCGACAGGAACAACTCCGAAAATGCTGAACCGAGAAAAGGAAATTCTATTTGTAGGGTACGGAGCAATGCTTGTAGAAGGTTTTGTAGCATTAATGGCATTAATTGCAGCTTGTACTTTGATGCCCGGAGATTATTTTGCCATCAACACACCAAAAGATACCTATGACGCTTTCTTAGCAACACATCCTAGTTTACACGGTGTTGATATTGATTACTTTTCAGAAAGAATCGGAATTGATCTGCACGGAAGAACCGGAGGAGCCGTTTCTCTAGCAGTCGGAATGGCTCATATTTTCAACAAAATCCCTTACATGGATCAGCTGATGGCGTATTGGTATAATTTCGCAATTATGTTTGAAGCCGTATTTATTTTGACCGCTATTGATGCAGGCACAAGAGTCGGAAGATTCTTCTTACAGGAAATGCTGGGATCTGTAATACCTAAATTTAATGATAAAAACTGGACTCCCGGAATTATCATCAGCAGTTTGCTGTTCACTTTTGCATGGGGATATTTGGTTTTTACCGGAAACGTAAGCAGCATCTGGCCACTCTTCGGAATCAGTAATCAGTTGCTCGCCGCCTGCGGTTTGATTGTCTGTACCACAATGCTTATTAGATTAAATCGAGGAAAATATGCGCTTTGCTCTGCAATCCCAGGAGTTTTTATGGCAATTATTACATTTTGGGCAGGATATATTCAGGTAATGGATATTTACATTCCCAAACAGCAATATTTATTGGCAACGTTAGCAGTCGTGGCAATGGTACTGATGCTTGTGGTTTTTGTTGGTGCATTTAGAAAATGGTACCAGCTGCTTCAAGTTAAAACTTCACATACCGATTTCTATGGCGAGACGGTGAAAGAATTAGTCGAGAGATAATTTTTAAATTATAAAAGAGACGCAATTTGATTTTGCGTCTCTTTTTATATTATTCTGGAATGAAAGATTTAAAATCAAAAATCAGCAGCTCTACTTACTTCTTCTCCTTTTTAAGTTTTTCAACTCTTTTAATTTCATTTAAAAGTAAAGGAAAAGCAGGATGAGCCATTCCGCCATGATCGAAGCCATCAAGTTCGTAAAGTGTGGTTTCTTTATGCCCTTTCAGTTTCATCATTCTCCACATGTAAGCATTTTCTTCATATCTGCCAAGAAGTTCTTTTTCTCTGTCACCAGTAATTAAAAGCAATGGCGGTGCGTCTGCACGGATAAAATGCAAAGGTGCCATATCATCAATTCTTGCATCAAGCTCATCAATACCTTTTTCTTTTCTGGTAGTAAAATGACTGATCATCTGTCCGCTGAAAGGAATAATTCCGGCCAATTGATTGGCGTCTATTTTATATTTATGTAAATAAGATTTATCTAAACCTACCATCGAAGCAAGATAACCACCCGCCGAATGTCCGGTGATGAAAATTAAATCCTCACTTCCGCCATATTTTTTGATATTATTAAAAACCCAGGCTGTTGCTGCCGTTGCGTCTTCGATATATTTTGGAGCATTTACTTTGGGTGACAGTCTGTAATTGACAGCGATGATCGCAACTCCTTTATTTTTTAGTTCTTCGGGAATATGTTTTTCCCCACCCGTTATTCCGCCACCATGGAACCAAATTACTGTAGAAAAATTCTTTATATTTTTTGGAAAATATACATCCAAAACACATCTTTCGTTAATGTAAACATCAGATTTATTTGTTTTCTCATCGTAATAATGAACATTGGAAATGGTTTGATATTCCTGAGAAAATATTGATATTGAAGTGATTGTTATGAATAAAAATATAAGAAGTTTTTTCATTTTAAATTTTTAGGAATTTAAAGATAAGAATTTATAAAAAAACAGACCTTCTTATGAAAGTCTGTTTTAATTTTTATGATCAATTTTTTAAACCTATATTTTAGTCAGCTTAGCATATTTCAAGATCAAATTCTTTTCACCTTCGTGTAAGAATACTACTTTCGCTTTGATATTCTGAGGATCAGTTCCATCCAGGAATTTTACTTCACCTATTCCGAAACGGTCGTGTCTCACTTTATCCCCAACCTCAATATCTTGGGATGATGCTCCACTTGGGTTAATGATTTTTGCAGTACTTACCGGTTTCAATTTTCTCGGCTCAGCAATCGGCTTATCATTTTCAGTTTTAGAGATTGTTTTCTTTTCAACTTTTTTAAAGCTTCTCATTTCTGAAGGATGCTCATCAAAAATATTTGAAGTAATGCCTGCATTGTTGATGAATCTCTTTTCGATCGCAGGATTCAAAAATTCAATATATTCTTCATCTACTTCGCTCAAAAACCTTGACGGCTCGGCATCGGTAATTTTCCCCCACTGAAAACGGGAAACAGCATAGGAGAAAAATGCCTGCTTTTCGGCTCTTGTCAAGGCAACATAAAACAAACGTCTTTCCTCTTCTAAGTCTTCACGGGTTGCCGAACTCATAAAGCTTGGGAAAAGGTTTTCTTCCAATCCTACTAAATGTACAACCGGAAATTCAAGACCTTTTGAAAGGTGAATCGTCATCAGCGAAACCATATCTTCATCGTCATCTTTTCGCTGGGTATCCGCTGAAAGTGCAATGTTTTCAAGGAAATTTGGCAAGCTTGGATCTCCGTCTTCAATTTGTTGTTGTTCTTCGATGAAACCCTGCATCGAGTTCATCAATTCCTGAACGTTCTCTACACGGGAAATTCCTTCAGGAGTTTGATCATCTTTTAAAAACTTAATCAAACCACTGCGTTTTGCCACTTCCATTGCAACGCTGTACGCAGTTTCAGTTTTAAGCAAAACCTGAAATGCTTTGATCATTGACCAGAAATCGCTCAGTTTTGTTAAAACGCCATTGTTAAATTTCAATTGTGGCGCATATATTCCCAGATTGTCTAAAACTTTAGACACCGGAAGATTTTGCGAATCCGCAAAAACAATTAATTTATTCTGAGTCGTCTCACCAATTCCTCTTGTCGGATAGTTGATTACTCTCATTAAAGCTTCAGAATCATTTTCATTGACTAAAAGACGAAGATAACCGATCAAATCTTTCACCTCTTTCCTTTGGTAGAAAGACAAACCTCCATATACCTTATACGGAATATTTTTTCGTCTCAAAGAGTCTTCAAAAGCTCGTGTCTGAGAGTTTGTACGGTATAAAATTGCAAAATCGCTGAATTTTTTCTGTTCTCGATTACTCAGTTCCCAAATATTTCCGGCTACGAAATTGGCTTCATCAGCATCAGAAAGCGAACGGTAAACCTTGATTTTTTCACCGACTTCATTTTCACTGAAGACATTTTTCTTAAACTGCTGCAAGTTTTTAGCAATCACCACATTCGCCGCATTGACGATATTCTGTGTCGAACGATAATTTTGCTCCAAAGAAACCGTCACGGCATCCGGATAATCTTTTTTGAAATTTAAAATATTATAAATATTGGCACCACGGAAAGAGTAAATCGACTGCGCATCATCTCCAACCACACAAATATTCTCAAATTTTGACGCTAAAGCTTTTACAATTAAATACTGAGAATGGTTTGTATCCTGGTACTCATCCACCAGAATATATCTGAATCTATCCTGATATTTTGCTAAAACCTCCGGAAATCTTGTTAAAAGTTCATTGGTTTTCAACAATAAATCATCAAAATCCATTGAGCCATTTTTGAAACATGCTTCTACATATTTTTCATAGATCTTCCCGATAAATTTCATGTTGGCTTTTTCGTCAGCCTCCATTAATTCTGGATTGTTGTAATATGCTTTTACAGTAATCAGGTTATTTTTGTAATTGGAAATTCTAGCCTGAACTTTTTTAGGTTTGTATAAATCGGCATCAATATTCATGTCTTTCAACACTTTTCTGATGACATTCAAAGCATCCTGCTGATCGTAAATCGTAAAATTGGACGGATAACCCAAATAATGCGCCTCACTTCTCAGAATTCTTGCAAAAACGGAGTGAAAAGTTCCCATCCAAAGGCTTCGTGCATTGCTTTGCCCAACCACTTTGGCGATACGTTCCTTCATTTCCTTTGCCGCTTTATTGGTAAAGGTTAATGCCAGAATATTGAAAGGATCTACACCATTGGTAATCAAATGCGCAATACGCATTGTAAGTACACGCGTTTTTCCGGAACCGGCTCCTGCAAGCACCATCAGAGGTCCTTGTAAAGTGGTAACAGCTTCATATTGTGATTCGTTGAGTCCTTTCAGATAATCCATACTGCAAAAAAATTTGGGAACACAAAATTAGTGTATTATAAGGAGAATTCAAATTTGAATTTTGCTGTGGTATTTTACTGCTTCATAATGAAATTTGAGAATAATTAAAATTTTAAACCTTTTATTCCCAATTTTAACTTCTATGAAATTCTTAAAAAAATATTAAAAAACTTGTAACAATTACTTTAAATTTGGCACTAATTGACAAAACAATTTCTATTTTATGAAAAAACGACTTCTTAGTGTTGCAGCAGCTGCCTTTTTTGGAGCAATGCTGAATGCACAACAAATCAAGTTTGAAGAGTATGATTTACCAAATGGTTTACACGTAATCTTACATCAGGATAATTCTGCACCGGTGGTAACAACAGGTGTAATGTATCATGTGGGAGCAAAAGATGAAGTAGTTGGAAGAACAGGTTTTGCCCATTTTTTTGAGCACCTTTTATTTGAAGGTACACCAAATATCAAAAGAGGAGAATGGTTTAAAATAGTTTCTTCAAATGGTGGACAAAATAACGCAAACACAACGAACGACAGAACATATTACTACGAAACTTTCCCTTCAAACAATGAGCAATTAGGTCTTTGGATGGAGTCTGAAAGACTTCGTCATGCAGAGATCAACCAGATAGGTGTAGATACCCAGAGAGAAGTTGTAAAAGAAGAGAAGAGAATGAGAATGGATAACCAGCCTTATGGAAATCTTTTCACAAACGTACAGAAAAATCTTTTCACAAAACATCCATATACATGGTCTACGATTGGATCTATGGATGATTTGAATTCTGCAAAACTGGATGAATTCAAGGCTTTTTACAAAAAATATTACGTTCCGAACAACGCAACTTTGGTTGTAGCTGGAGATATCAAGCCTGAGCAGACCAAAAAATGGATTAAAGAATATTACGGAGCTATTCCTAAAGGAACCGTATATCCTAAAAACTTCCCGAAAGACGAGCCTATCACAAAAGAAAAAGAAGTAACGGCATACGATCCCAACATCCAGCTTCCTGCTTATGTTTTTGCATACAGAACGCCGGGTAACAAAGAAAAAGATGCTTATGTTTTAGATATGCTTTCATCTTATTTAAGCAACGGAAAGTCATCTATTTTATATAAAAAATTGGTAGATCAGGAGAAAAAAGCACTTCAGGTAGCAGCTTTCAACCAAGGTCTTGAAGATTACGGTATTTTCGCATTCTTTGCAATCCCGATGGGAGCAACTACGAAGCAGACTTTACAGTCAGACATCGATGCCGAAATCAAAAAACTTCAGACTACTTTAATTTCTGATGAAGATTATCAAAAACTTCAGAATCAGTATGAAAATCAGTTTGTAAATGCTAACTCAAGCATTCAGGGAATTGCAGCTTCTTTAGCTACAAACCACGTATTGATGGGAGATACTAACCTGATTAATAAAGAAATCGACATTTACAAATCGATTACTAAGCAGGACTTACAGAATGCGGCTAAAAAGTATTTGAATTCTAACCAAAGAGTTGTCCTTAATTACTTACCTGAGAAAAAGTAATCATATAAAAACCTCGTGTTTTAAATATGATTATACAATTTAAATTTTTTACAATGAAAAAACAATTTACCTATATAGCCGTAGCATTTTTATTTTCAGGAATGCTTTCTGCACAAAAAATTGATATCAATGCAATGCCAAAGCCGGGACCAACTCCTGCGATCAACATTGCGAAACCAAAAACTTTTCAGCTTAAAAACGGGATGACCGTAATGGTGGTTGAAAACAACAAATTGCCAAGAGTAAATGTAAGTCTTTCTATGGACAGACAACCTTACTTCGAAGGTGATGTAGCTGGAGTAAGCGAGATCATGGCAGATCAGCTTGGTAACGGAACAACTACTTTAAGCAAAGATGCATTCAATAAAAAAATTGATTTCTTAGGAGCTAACTTAAACTTCTCTTCTGCAGGAGCTTCTTCAAACTCACTTTCAAAATACTTCCCTGAAGTTTTAGGTTTAATGGCTGATGCAATCATCAATCCTAAATTTTCTGCTGACGAAATTCAAAAGTCTAAAGACAGAGCTGTTGAAGGTTTGAAATCTTCAGAGAAAAGCGCAGATGCAATCGCTTCAAGAGTTTCAAACGCATTAGCGTACGGAAAAAACACTTCAAGAGGTGAATTTGAAACTGAAGAATCGATCAAAAAAATTCAGTTAGCTGACGTTCAGAATGTTTATAAAAAATATTACGCTCCAGACAATGCATATCTTGTAATTGTAGGGGACGTAAAATATGATCAGGTGAAACCAATGGTTGAAAAAGCTTTCAGCAACTGGAAAAAAGCCAATACAAAATTCGCTGCATTAGAACCAGCTTCTAATGTTGCAAAAACTGAGATCAATGTAGTAGACGTTCCTTCTGCAGTACAATCTGTAGTGTCTGTAGGAAACCTGAACACATTGAAAATGAAAGATCCTAGTTACTTCCCTGCAACAATCGCCAACTATATTCTTGGTGGTGGTGGAGAAGCCAGACTTTTCATGAATCTTCGTGAGAAAAACGGATTTACATACGGAGCTTATTCCGATATGAGCGCAAGCAAATACTCACCTTCTTTCTCTGCAGAAGCAAGTGTAAGAAATGAGGTAACTGATAAAGCTGTAAAAGAGTTTTTAAATGAAATTAATGCAATCTCTACGGTAAAAGCTGACGAACTTGAAAATGCTAAAGCTAAATTGAAAGGAAGCTTTATTATGGCATTAGAGCAACCTGCAACCATTGCAAGATTTGCTGTAAACCAAAAAGTTCAGGATCTTCCGGATGATTTCTACACCAATTATTTAAAGTCTATTGATAAAGTAACATCAGCTGATGTTTCTAATGCAGTAAAAACAACTATTTTACCCAACCAAAGCAGAATTTTCATTGCTGGTAAAGCTTCTGATATTTCTGAAGGATTAGAAAAATTAGGTTACCCGGTAAAATATTATGATGCGTATGCAAATCCTGTTGCTAAACCGACAGCACAAAAAGTTGACCCAAGTGTAACTGTAGCTTCTGTTGTTGATAAGTACATTAATGCAATTGGTGGAAAAGCTAATTTGTCGAAAGTGAATTCTTACACAATGACTGGTTCAATGTCTATGCAAGGACAAAACATCGATATAAAAACAACAAAAGCTCAAGGAGGAAAAGAAATACAAACCGTTTCTATGGGAGCAATGACTCTTCAGAAACAGGTTTTTGATGGTAAAACAGGATACTCGGAGCAAGGTGGACAAAAAGTTCAGATGACTAAGGAACAAATTGCTGATAACCTGAAAACCACTGAACTTTTCGAAGAATTAGGTTTTTCTAAATCTGGAGATTACAAATTGACAGGAATTGAAAAAATCAACGGTGAAGATTCTTATGCAATCAAATCTGGTGATAAGGCATATTACTATAGCGTAAAAACTGGTCTTAAAACTGGTGAAACTGAAACCGTATCAACGCAGGGACAAACATTTACAGTTCCTACAACTTTTGCAGATTACAAGGACGTTGCTGGTGTGAAAATGCCTTATACGATTACAGTTAATCAAATGGGTGCGGAAATGGTGATGAAAGTAAAATCATACGAAGTAAACCAGGCTAAAGATTCTGACTTCAAATAAGAATTAATATATTTTAATAAAAACGGTAGCAATCGCTGCCGTTTTTATTTTAGCTTAAATCTTATTTTGCAGTTCGGTAAAAAAACATTAAATTTGCCCATTCAAAAAGATATTAAAATTAATGGATACTATATTTACACTATTAATGATTCTTATTATGATTGCCAGCGTTTTATTGGTAATCGTTGTTATGGCTCAAAACCCAAAAGGTGGCGGTCTTTCTAGTACATTCGGAGGTGCATCTCCTGCACAGTTTGGAGTACAGAGAACGAATGACTTTATGGAAAAGTCAACCTGGACTTTAGGAGCGGTGATCATCGTTCTTATTTTGATAAGCGTTGTTGTTACAGGGAAACCTAAACAAGCAGCACCGACTATTCCACAAGCTCCAACTAAATCTGAAGCTCCTGTAGAGAAAGCTCCGGCTTCTCAATCTACGGCTCCGGTAAGTGTTCCGGCAAATAAATAAGAAATACTTTATTTAAGATAAAAAAAGCAACTCAATTAATTCATTGAGTTGCTTTTTTATTTGAGTTTTATTTTTTCTATTTTGTGCCTTAGCCTTAAACCGGCTTTCATAAATGAATATTGCAGAGGCTTATTCACTCTATAATATTTATCAATAAAAATCTGCATCGCTCCGTAAAATCGCTCAAGATATAACTCATCTTTCACCGTACTTTCACCCTTATGATGAAGGATAGATGCTTTTCCGTAATAATAGTTTTTATAACCGTTATTCAATAAAGTATAGCACAGATCAATATCTTCACCGTACATAAAATATCTTTCATCAAGACCACCAACTTTCTCGTAAACCTCTTTTTTAACCAGGAAAAATGCTCCGGTGATAACTTCTACTTCTGCAACACCATATTCATCTACATCATTTCGATAATATGATTTTGAATTTTTCTTTTTGAAATTGGTAAATAATTTTTCGAAAGAATTGATCATATCAGGAACTGAACGTTTACTTTCCGGAAGGAAATTTCCGTTTGCATCATGCATTCTCACGCCCAAACATCCGAAATTGGTTTTAGAATCAGCAAAATTTAAAATTTCGTTTAAATAAAAACCTTCCAGTTCTGTATCCGGATTTAAAATCAACAGATATTCTCCTGCTGCCGTTTCTATTGCTCTGTTATTAGCTTTGGAAAAACCTTCGTTCTTTTCGGAAGCAATAAAATGTACTTTCGGAAATTCGGGAATCAGGTCACCCCAAGAACTATCAGTAGATTTGTTATCAATCACAATAACTTCGTAATCGATTCCTTCACAATATTTTTGAATAGAAAGAAGGCAGTTTCTCAGAAGCTGAGTCACATTATAATTAACGATAACGATTGAAAGTTTCTTTTCCATTTTTAATCCTTTTCGTTATATGGAAGCCTGTTGGTGATCGACCTACCCAAAGATATTTCATCTGCGTACTCCAATTCATCACCTACGGAAATCCCTCTTGCAATACTTGAAAACTGAACCCCCGAGTTCTTGAATTTTTTGTAAATATAATACGCCGTAGTATCGCCTTCCATTGTTGCGCTTAAAGCAAAGATAAATTCTTTTGCCAAACCTTGCTGCAACTTCTTTTCAATACTAGGAATATTTAATTGGTGAGGACCAACCCCTTCCATCGGAGAAATCTTTCCGCCCAAAATAAGGTATTTCCCTCTGTATTTTCCCGTATTTTCGATAGCAATCACGTCACGTACATCTTCCACAATACAAATCAGCTCATTACTGCGTTTATCATTACTGCAGATTTCACAAATCTCAAAATCTGAAAAATTGTGGCATTCTTTGCAATATTTAATTTCATTGACCAGATTGATAATTGAAGTTCCCAAACTTGTCGCTCTGGAATTGGGCTGTTTTAGTAAATGAAGCGCAAGACGCAAAGCTGTTTTCTTCCCAATACCCGGAAGCCCGGAAATCTCTTCAACTGCTTTTGCCAATACTTTACTTGGGTAATCCATAGCACAAAAATAAGAATTATAGTTGTAAAATGTAATAGTCAAAATTCAATTAGGTCGATAACTTTACAGGTTAAAATTGAAGTGATACTATCAACTTGCAGAATTAGTCACTTATCAACCATAAATCTGAAAAAACCACTATCTTTGATCATCAAAATATTAAACAGAAATAAACTAAATGGTACTTAACAATCTCAACTATCCGCTGGATTTTAAATTTAAAATCACAACGCTTGCCAGCGATTTCAACATTACAGACAGGCAAGGAAATTATGTAGCTTACGTTCGTCAGAAGATGTTTAAACTAAAAGAAGATGTTATCGTTTTCAATGACGAAAGCAAAACCAAAGAACTTTTCAGAATTCAGGCCAACCAATGGATTGATTTTAATGCATCTTATTCTATTAAAGATACGATCGGAAAAAATTTCGGGAGATTGGCAAGAAAAGGAATGCGTTCGATCTGGAAATCTTCTTACAATGTTTTAGACGAGGCTGATCAGCAAAAATTTACCATCACTGAAGATAATGCTTGGGTAAAATTTTTTGACGGAATGGTTGGTGAAATCCCAATCATCGGAATGTTTACCGGATATTTCCTTAACCCGTCTTACACCGTAAAAGGAATCGACGGAAAAGAATATTTTAAGCTAAAAAAAATGCCTTCGATGTTTGGAAGAAGATTTCAGCTTGACAGACTGATTGATATTGATGATGAAGACGAAAGTTTAGTCGTTTTATCTCTATTAATGATGGTTTTACTTGAAAGAGCAAGAGGATAATACCAAGATTGCAATTAACTATTGATGATGGCTTACATTTTGAAGCAGTTATTCATTAAATTAATTACAATCTTTATAGACAAAAACTTAGACACATGAAATATTTTATCATTCTCTTTTCAGCTTTAATTTTGGTTGCCTGTAAAAAGGAAAAAGAAACCGTTACAGATTCAAAACCTTCAGACTCTTTGAATGTGGTTCAGGATTCTGCTAAAACAGATTTTGCACCTGAGAAAGTTTTAGTTGATGTATTTCCTTTTCCGAAAGAAATCAAAGAATGCTCATGCTATTTTGCAAGAAACAAAGCAGATTTTGAACAAGAAAAATACATTTACGCCGATGATGCAGGAAAAACGGCTTACATGAAGCTCGACGGAAAAAGAATCGCCATGAATTTGATTTCTTCAAGCGATATGGAAACTGGCGAAGAGCTGACCAAGGAAATTGAAAATGAGAATTATAAAATCTCTGTGAAAGGAAAAAAAATAAAACAAGAAGAAGCTTTAATTTTTGAAGGTACTTTAACCATTGAAAAACCGGACGGAAGCATTACCAAAACACCTATTTATGGTGAATGCGGATGCTAAACCTCTTTTTGCTTTTAAAAATACTGCTCCTGAATTTCGGGAGCATTTTTTATTTCATATGTATTTATTTATGTTTTTATTTATCATATGTAATCGCCGAGTTTTAGTTGGTATTTTTGTTTCTAAATCATAGCGATTTCGTAATTTTGATAAAAATAAATTTTTATGGAACTATCCAATATAGAACCGCAAATTATCTGGAAGAATTTTTCCAAATTAAATGCAGTTCCGAGACCGTCGAAAAAAGAAGAAAAAGTAATCGCTTTCATCAAAGAATTTGGTGAAAATTTAGGACTGGAAACCACTGTAGATGAAGTAGGAAATGTGATTATTAAAAAACCAGCTACTCCGGGAATGGAAAACCGTAAGTCAATCGTTATGCAGTCGCATTTGGATATGGTTTGCCAAAAAAATAATGATGTAAATTTCGATTTTGAAACCCAAGGCATCCAGATGGAAGTCGACGGAGACTGGGTAAAAGCAAAAGGTACAACTTTAGGTGCAGATAACGGTTTAGGCGTTGCAACCATTATGTCGGTTCTTGAAAGCTCAGACATTCCACATCCAGATTTGGAGGCTCTTTTCACTATTGATGAAGAAACCGGAATGACCGGAGCTTTAGGTTTAAAGCCTGGACAATTGACCGGACAAATCCTTTTAAATTTGGACACAGAAGAAGATGACGAAATCGACATCGGATGTGCAGGTGGAATTGATGTTACGGTAACACAAAACTATCCAACAGAAGCTTCTAACGGACAAATCGTGAGAATCGAAGTAAAAGGTTTGCAAGGCGGTCACTCAGGAATGGATATCCACAAAGGTTTTGGAAATGCCAATATCATCATGGGAAGAATTCTTTACAAAGCTTTGGAAAATCAAAACGTTCAATTGGTCTCTATTGATGGCGGAAGTTTGAGAAATGCAATACCAAGAGAATCTGTAGCTTTAATTTCTGTGCGAAATGCTGGTGAATTTATTGAAAATGTGACCAACGGAATCAAAAAAGAAATTTTAGAAGAATTTGCATCTGTTGAAGCTCATCTTCAAATTAATATTGAAAACTCTACAAGTTCTGATAAAGCACTTTCTGTAGATGATTCAAAGAAGATTATTTTAGTCTTAAAATCTCTTCACAACGGCGTTTACAGAATGAGCCCGGATGTACAGGATTTGGTAGAATCGTCAAACAACGTGGCAAGAGTAGAATTAAAAGAAGGTGGTTTGAAAATATTGAATCTTTCAAGATCATCGGTAGATTCGTCTAAAGATTCGGTGGCAGAACAATTAAAATCTGTTTCTGAATTAGCCGGAATGAACGTTGAATTCAGCGGATCTTATCCTGGATGGAAACCAAAACCAGGTTCTGAAATTGTACAAGTTTTAGAAAAAATCTACACCGAAAAATTTGCAGAAAAACCACACGTTGTTGCTTGTCATGCAGGTTTAGAATGCGGAATTATCGGTGCAAATTATCCTGAAATGGAAATGGTAAGCTACGGCCCGACCATCAGAGGAGCTCACTCTCCGGATGAAAAAGCAAACATTTCTTCAACACAGAAATTCTGGAGTTTCACGAAAGATATTTTAGCAAACATTCCGTTAAAATAAGAATGTGATTTTTATATTGAAAATATCCAAAGTCGATTGATTTTGGATATTTTTTTGTTTTTAATACTCTAGGTTTTGGCTGAAGCCGAAGGAAGAATCATATTTTGTAGGTGGGCTAAAGCCCACCCCTATTGAATGACAAAAATATGTTCGAATCAAAAATTCACAATATGATTTTATTCAATAGGAACGGGCTTTAGCCCGTTTGTGATAAAAAACATTCCTTTGGCTTTAGCCAAAACTTAAAAAATTAATTTCTAATTTTGAGAAAACAACACAAATGTCTTATCTCAAAATTTATATCCATATTGTTTTTTCAACAAAAAATAGAATTCCATATTTTAGCACATTAGAACAGCGTATTAAAGTTTGGAGACATATTAAAGAAAACGCAATAGAAAAAGGAATTTTCATGGATGTAGTCAATGGATATTCTGATCATTGTCATTGCTTAATTTCTTTAAGTTCAAATCAAAACATTGAAAATATTGTTCAGTTAATAAAAGGTGAGTCTTCTTATTGGATTAATAAAAATTGTTTGACGAAAGAAAAATTTTCATGGCAAGAAGAATATTTTGCGGTTTCTGTTTCAGAATCAATGGTTGAACAAGTTCGAAATTATATTAAAAACCAACATATTCATCATCAGAAGAAAACCTTTGAAGAAGAATATCAAGAGTTTAGAGAAAAATATAATTTTATGTAGGTTTCGGCTAAAGCCAATGGAAAATTTAATTTTATAGGTGGGCTGAAGCCCACCCCTATTGAATGATAAATGAAAATTAGTGTTAGAATTTATCTCAAAAATGATAAAACATTATTATGAAAATCACAACCACCCATCAACTTAATCAAGTACAAAAAGAACAGGTTTTACAATTGTGGAATAATGAATATCCGGAAAAACTTGCTTATAAAAATATGGCCGGTTTCGAAAGTTATCTTGAAAATCTCAATGAAGTCAAGCATTTTCTTTTAGCAAATAATGATGAAAAAATTCAAGGCTGGGCAGTTACTTTTAAAAGAGAAAATGAAACATGGTTTGCAATTATTCTTTCAGAAAATCTTCATGGTAAAGGTTGGGGAACAAAAGTTCTGAATGAGCTTAAACAAAATAAAAAAGAGATGAACGGCTGGGTTATCGACCATAGCGATGACAAAAAACGAAACGGTAGTTTTTACAAATCACCACTCGAATTCTATTTAAAAAACGGATTTGAAGTTTTATCAGACACAAGACTAGAATTGGAAATCATGTCTGCCGTAAAAATAAGATGGAAAAAATAATTGAAATTAAATTAATGAAAAGTATCACAGTATTCTGCGGATCAAGTTTTGGCTCGGAAGAAATATATAAAGAACAGGCAGTTTTATTAGGCCAAACTTTAGCAAAACAAAATATTCAACTCATTTATGGCGGTGCCAATGTCGGATTGATGGGCGCAGTCGCTGACGGAGTTTTGCTGGAAGGCGGAAAAGTAATAGGAGTTCTACCCCACTTTTTGCAATCTAAAGAAATCGCTCATCAAGACCTTACCGAACTTATTTTGGTAGAAACCATGCACGAAAGAAAAACCAAAATGAATGATCTTTGTGACGGCGTGATTGTACTTCCCGGCGGTTATGGTACTTTAGAAGAGTTTTTTGAAATGATAACCTGGGCGCAACTCGGACTTCATAAAAAACCGATTGCCATTCTGAACATCAATGGTTTTTATGATGATTTGATCAAGCTGGTACAGAATATGGTAGATAAAGGATTCTTAAAACAAATCAATCAGGAAATGCTTCTGGTGAGTGATTCTATTGATGAATTATTGGAGAAAATGAAAAATTACCGCGCTCCGTCTGTCGGAAAATGGATTTCAAAGGAGGAAGTTTAGAAAAAACCTAGGCTTTAAAAGTAACTAATCAATGATTATAATTAAAAGTTTGTAAATTTAAATAATGGCTAATTATTATGATAAACGAGGATTTAAATAAAATACTAATTCAATATGAGGAAAAATCTCACTTGTATTCTTCCTTTAGTTTCAAAGTCGAAAAAATTTTAAGGAAATTATGTAAAAATTATTCAATCCATCAAATCATAAGCCGGATAAAAACCAAAGAAAGCCTTGCGCAAAAAGTCATTAAAAAGAATAAGTACGGAAAGCTGGAGGATATTACAGATATTTTAGCATTGCGAATTATTACTTATTTTGAAGATGATATATCAAAAATAGAGGAAATCCTAAATAAAGAATTTAAAATCGACTGGGAAAACTCAATTGATAAAAGAAATATTGAAATTGATAAATTCGGGTACAGAAGCGTTCATTATATTTTACAACTGAATGATCATAAAGCGCAAACAGCAGGATATGAGGAGTATAAAGATATTAAATTTGAGATCCAGATAAGGAGTATACTTCAACATTCTTGGGCAGAAATAGAACATGATCTGGGTTATAAATCTTTTACTCAGATTCCTCAAAAAGCAAAGCGAACATTCTACAGAGTAGCCGCATTACTTGAACAAGCGGATATTGAATTTACGAAGCTAAAAAAAGAAATTCAGGACTTTGAAAATACGGTCAGTAAAAATTTAAAAAGCAAAGAGAAATCCATAGAAATCAATGAATCTACGATTATTGCGTTTGTGAAAAAGAATCAGCTTTTACGTGAAATTGAAAATGAGATCAAGAAAGCTCTAAAGCTTACCGAAAATCCTAAGTTTGATTCTACCTATATTTCATCAAACAATTTCTCGTCACAGCTTAAAGATTTACAGATATTTGATTTAACCCAACTGGAAGAAAATCTGGTTAAGTACAAGGAAGAAATTACAGCAAGACAAGTAGACTATTTAAAATCTTTAAATGAAAATGTGACTAATAGTAAAATAAAGATTTCCCTGATACAAGGTGCGCCGATACTTTGGCTAATTAATTATTTGGAAAGCAAAACATAAAGTTTATCAACAAGAAACTCCCGAAGGTTTTCTTCGGGAGTTTTTTTATTATGTATAAAATGTTCTAAGGATACGGAGCAATCTCCACTTCAAGACCTTCCATCTCCATTGCCATGTGTAGCTGGCAACCCAATCTGCTGTTTTCTTTCACATGGAAAGCTTCACCAAGCATTGCATCTTCTTCATCGCCCATTGGCTCTAGTCCGGGATCGCTTATCACATAAACCTGACATGAAGCACACATCGCCATGCCACCACAAACTCCGATGGTACCTTCTTCTCCCAATTCATACGAACGGATAATTTCCATTAAATTCATCGACATATCCGTTGGAGCAACCACTTCGTGAGTAACACCTTCTCTATCGGTGATTTTTATATTTATATCGCTCATTTTTATAAATGTTGTTAGTTGATGGTTGTTGGTTGTTGGTTTTCAGAAATGCATTAACTAACAACCGTCAACCAAAACCTAAAAACCAAATTAATCTATTTTCTTTACAACTGCTTTCTCAGCTTCCTTACGGCTTCCGTCAAAACCATCTACTCCACTTACTGTCGTATATTTTAAAACGAATTTTTTACCAGGATTTAATCTGTTATAAACACTCTGACACATCAATGTTGCTTCGTGGAAACCACAAAGAATCAGCTTTAATTTCCCTGGATATGTATTGATATCACCAATTGCATAAATCCCGCTGATATTAGTCTGATAGTCTAAAGCATTGTTTACCACGATTGCATTTTTCTCAATATTCAAGCCCCAATTTCCAATTTCACCCAACTTTGGAGTCAAACCGAATAATGGAATGAAATAATCTGTTTCTATATCATAAGGATCTTGCCCGTCAACTGCTACAGTAATCGCTTCTACTTTTCCGTCACCTTTAATTGCAGTAACTTCAGCAGGAGTAATCAATTTAATTTTACCCTGATTTTTCAGTTCCTGAACTTTCTCTACAGAATCCAGAGCGCCACGGAATTCATTTCTTCTGTGAATCAAAGTCACTTCACTTGCCACATTAGATAAGAAAACACTCCAGTCTAAAGCAGAATCTCCACCTCCGGCGATAACCACTTTTTTATTTCTGAAATGCTCAGGCTCTTTTACAAAATATTCCAGGCCTTTTTCTTCGTAGTCTGCAATGTTATCCATCGTAGGCTTTCTCGGCTCGAAAGTTCCCAAACCTCCTGCAATTGCAATAGCTTTACATCTGTGAACGGTGCCTTTATTAGTAATTACTTCAAACCACTCGTCATCTACTTTTGTGTAAGAAACAGCGGTTTCTCCCAAAGTGAATCCCGGCTGAAACTGTTTGATCTGTTCCATTAAATTATCGACCAACTCACCTGCATTTACAGACGGATAACCCGGAATATCAAAAATCGGCTTTTTAGGATATAATTCAGCTAACTGACCTCCCGGTTGAGGAAGTGCGTCGATGATGTGACATTTCATTTTAAGCAAACCAGCCTCAAACACAGCAAATAGTCCCGTTGGTCCTGCTCCGATAATCAATATATCTGTAGTGATCATAATATGATGATAATTTAATAATTTGTAGTGCAAATTTACTAATTTTAATGCGAAGCATATTTAATTATGCTCAAATAAAAAAACTGAGATTTATCAAAAAGACGCAATAAGCTGAAAATGAAAAAATTGGCAGTGTTTTTGCAAAATTTAAATTATGAAGAAGTTACTTACCATTACAGCAATATTTGCTTTCTTTTTGGGCTATTCACAACTTAACAATGTGGCAGACGGCGAATCGATCACTTTAAGAATACACTATGGGTTTTTAAACGCCGGATCGGCCAATCTCACGACCAAAAAAGTTAATTATAAAGGTGCTCCGCACTTATATGTAAAAGGAACCGGGCAAACGACAGGTGCTGTAAAAGCTTTTTTTAAAGTTGAAGATTTATATGAAAGCTATATCAATATTGCTACAGAATTGCCTAGTTTTTATGTAAGAAATGTGAAAGAAGGCAGCTACAGACAGCACTTGCAAACTGTTTTTAACCATGACAATCATACATTGGTTTTAACTGATAAAAAAACGCCTGCCAATGGTTCAAAAACCATAAAATCTGTAAAAGGTGTGCAAGATATGCTCTCATGTTTTTACTATCTAAGAAGCAAAACTCCTGCTGAGCTAAAAGTAGGAACTATTATTAATATGAATGTGTGGATTGATGACGAAATGTTTCCTTTCCAGCTAAAAGTCACCGGAACTGAAAATTTAAAGACAAAATACGGAACCATCAGTGCTTTAAAGATCATTCCTTCGGTAAAGAGCGGAAGAGTTTTTAAAGAAAAAGAAGGTGTTACAATGTGGGTAAGTAATGATTACAACCATATTCCGTTGCTGCTAAAAGCTGAATTGGCAGTTGGTTCTTTAAAGGCAAGTATTGATGATTATAAAAATGTGAAATTTCCGTTGAAGTTTACAAAATAGAAAAAGTCTCCGGAACTTTTCCGGAGACTCATCAACCTAAATTAACAAACTTGTAGAATACTATTCAAAGTATTTATGAAAAACTCCACCCTTTCACTTATTATAAAGTTTTAACTTTATAAGTAACTTAAGGGCATTTATTATTTGTATAAATTATTTAAAATTGATTTAAGGCACCTGTTACAGAGCCTTTCAGCTCTGTAAAGATGACACTTAGGTTAATCAATTGTGTTTTTATAAGTTGTAATGAACTCGGCATACTTTTTTTCTCATCATTCGTGTTTTCAACCAATTTCAAAATTTTAAATTTATTTTAATAAATATTTTTAAAATCTCAACTTATTTAGATAACAAATAAAAAACGTTCTAAAGAACTTTTTCGTTCGTTTCTATAATGTAAAAATAGGAAGATATGACAGTAATTACACTATAGATATTGTAGATGTATTTCGATCCACATGTAGATATTTATCTACAAAAAACTATTGAGTAAACCTTTATTTTACTGAAAGCAGATTGTAAATTCTGATTTTTAATACATAATGTTGAAAACTATAAACAGGAGCTCTACTTATAAACAAAAAGCCTCCGAAAAACTCCGAAGGCCTTACATCCTAAATTTACATATTTTTGAAATCATTTTCTAGGACTATTATAAAAAAACTTTATCGTTTCAATTATCACAAAGTTTTTTTAACTCTGCAATAAACATGTGGAAGATTATTGTTTCTCTTTAAATTTTAGTACAAAAATTAATTTTAATATTTAATATTTAATATTTAATATTTAATTGCAAACTTTTCAATTCTCTAATTAGATATTATTTTCATCCATTCACCCTTTTAAACTAAGTTCAAAATTTAATTTATTATATTTAAATAATCTGAAAACTCTGAGTTTATTTTGGATTAGCGACTTAAAAAATTCTTCCCTTCATCTTTATAATGTAAAAATAGGAAGATATTGAGTTTTATTCAGTCTATTTATTGTAGATATATTTCGCTGTTCATATAGATATTTATCGACAACATAATTAAGTTGCATTCACATCTTTTACATGCAAAAAAAACTACCTAAAAGCAAAAACCTCCGAAAAAAATCCGAAGGTTCCATAACCTAAATTAACATGCTTTTTGAAATCATTTTCTAGGACTATTATAAAAAACTTTCTTTTCCGGTATATAGGACAAAGCCTTTCAGTTCCGTGATTATATTTACTGTTTTATTATTTCTTTTTGATTAAAGACATCTTTCGTAGAGCTTTTCAGCTGTAATGATGACAATTATTTATTTAGTATTTTCAAAACCTGAACTTATTTTAACCTGAGTTCGGGTTAAGCGAAGCTTAAAAATAATTGACCATCATTTACTTTTTTCAAGTTTAATGATGGTTTTTTTGGGAAAAAGCAATATGCTGAAAGACTTCCTAAAATATTCATCATAAAATTATTCACGCTTCGATGTCTGGTGTGTTCCACTTGGCAGTGATTCTTTAATTCATCATTTATCGTCTCAATGATAGCTCTTTTTCGAAGCAAAATCTTGTCTTCCATTTTCATGATATGATTTTTCATATTCTTACGAAGCTTTGTGAAAAGCTGGATCCCATCAGCAAAAAGCATCTCCCAAAGAGCCTTGGAAAGATATCCTTTGTCGGCAAAGAGTTTTCCAAAAAGCTGCTCTGTCATTTTTTTAATATGTTTCGGATTTCGGTCATCAACATTTCCTTTCGTTAAATAAAAAGATAGAAGTTCTCCTTTTTCATTACAAACCAAATGCAGTTTAAACCCATAAAACCAGCCCATTGAAGATTTTCCACGTTCTGCCAAACCTTTGAAAACTTTATGACTGTGTATCCTTTGGTTTCTGCACACCTTCAAAGTTGTGCTGTCCATAAAGCTTATTCCCGTGCATTTACCTAAACATTTTTCTTTCAGAAACAATGCAAAAACCACAAAACTTTTTTGCTGAAGTTCTATAAATCTATTGTAGGAAAGGGCTTTTGGAAACAAATTTCTCCAGTAGCCACACACTATTTCCCGGTAGTAATGCTTAAATGTTTTGTGTGCACCGAGATGAAAACCGATCATGATGGTAATGATTTCAGAATCGGACATCATAGATCTTCTGTTTCTTCTCTTCTTTTCATCTCCCAGCGCCTGAAACTTCATTTGTTTGATTTGGGAGTCAAATTCTTTACAAAAATCGTCAACTTGTACAAAAATATTTGTAATTTGGTCTTTCAGAATCATAAGCAATAATTCGTTTAAACATTTGAATGTTAGATACTTAAATGTACGAATTATTGCTTTTTATTGCAAATTTATTTTGTAATCTTATCCCGAACTCAGGTTATTTTAGATTTACAAATTAAAAATCATTCCTAAAGAGATAATTTTCCCGTATTTCTATAGTGTAAAAATAGGCAGATACAGGGGTATCTCCACAATATATATTGTAGATGTGTCATGACATGATTGTCGATATTTATCTATAAAAATAAAATGAATAGTAAAAGGATAAAAACTAATGTTGATTTTTGATCAGTTCAGCCAAATCAACAATGTTCTCGATATGTAGTTTATCAAAAATCCTTTTTTTAATCGTGCTTATCGTGTTTTGTTTTACGTTCAGATTATTTGCAATTTCGAGATTACCATATCCTTTTGCGTACATCTCTGCAATTTCCAACTCCCTTTCCGTAAGCTTTTGCAAAGGATTAATGATGCTTCGGTTGTGTAAAGAATCAATCAGTAAATTCTGTGTAATTGAGGAAATATATTTTCCGGTTTCATGAATTTTAAGAATTGCTTCTTTTATCTCTTTTTCTTCACTCATTTTACTGAGGAAGCCGTTTGCTCCGGCATTAATATATTTTATAGACTGTATATTTTCATCAACTCCGGAAAAAACCAGAATTTTAATTTCTGGTTTCAGCGCTTTGATTTCAGCAATTATATTTAAGCTGTTTCCGTCTGGGAAAATAGCGTCTATTACTACAATTTCTATTTGCTGCACCCCTACCGTTTCTAAAACTTTCTTTAGAGTGGATGCGTGAAAAATTTCGCCTTCAAAACCAATTTCTTCGATAAGAAATTCTATGCCTTGCCTTATGAGACTATGATCATCGGCAAGTAAAAAATTAATGGTTTTAGTTTCTAAATTATTCATTTATTGATATTCAAATTAATAGTAAAACGTACTGTTGTACCGACATTTTGTTCGCTGTCTACCGAGATATTTCCAGAATACAACTCTACAATTTCCTTACATAAGCTTAAACCTAAACCTGCGCCCAAATTTTCAACCCCTTCAGATAAAACTCCCTGATAATAAGGCTCGAATATTTTTTCGAGATCAGATTTAGAAATACCAACCCCGGTGTCACTTATTGTAGTCATCAGAGAAACATAGCTTTCATCAACAGATTCAGCTTTGGTTACGACTTTAATCTCTCCGTTCTCAGTAAATTTATTTGCATTGGCAAGTATATTCATAAAGATCTGATTAATCTTCGTATTATCAGAATAAACTTCAATTTCCGGATCAATATTTTCTTCAACAATAAATTTATTATTTCTTGTTTCAATGTATGGTTCTATTGAATTTAAAATAGAGGTCACTTCATTTTTAAGATTAAAAACTACAGGAACAAGATGGTTTTCTACATGTTGATTTTTGGTATATTCTAAAATCTGATTTGCCTGCATCAATAAAGTTTTGTTGGTAAAACTAATTGACTTTAAATATTCTTTAATACTGTCGTCATTCGTTTTTTTGTCAATCTTTCTGATAAAAATGCCGATAATCTTCAGAGGCGAGCGTAATTCGTGGCTCAGCATTCCCAAAATTCTGTTTTTAAAATTAAGGTTTTCTTTAATTTGCTTATTGGCTGCTTTCAGCTGATTCTCATACACAAATGCAATTCTTGTCAGATACATAATTAATATGGAAACGATAAACATCAAAGCCATTGCTCCCAAAATCAGATTTGTTCTAATCTTATTATTTTCAGAATTTAGCAGAGCATATTGCTTTTCAAGATCAGCTTTAGAATCTTTAATCGCAAAATCATAGATATTCATGACTCCGTTACTATATACCAGAAGATTATTAAAAATGGTATAAAACTTATTGGTGTCATTTTGTTTTCCAGTAACCTGCACCTGCATTTTTTTTATTTCACCAGAATAGTGATTTTCCACGAGGCTCATAATACTGTCCATATCTGCTTTTATGGCAGCCGCCTCAGGTATTTTACCTTTATTTACAGTAATGATCGTACTTTCTTTACGCACTCTTTGCTTTCCTGTGATGGCATCTCCCAAACGACCAAAAAGTCCTTTTTTCTTAATAGTGTCTGTAATCGTTTTTGTTTCTACTTGAAAATCATATTTATCAAGATTGTAATTGCCATCATATTTTTTAATAGAAGGTATAGAAGTAGGAGCCCTAAAATTTGATTTTGTAGAATATTGATAAGTAGAATCAATCAATGTCTTTAGGTTTTTACTTCCTAAAGAATCATTTTTTTTAAATTTTAATATATTTTTTAGCCTCGGATATTTAGACTCATATCGATTGATGTTATCTAAATTTTTACCAAGTTTATCTAAGGACACAAAATAGGAATTCAAATATTTTTCGTCAGCCTTAGTTAAATATTGCTGAAGAAAATCCTGAGCATTCAAAAGCTCTTTTCGAGAATCATCTGTTAAGTTTTCCAGAGAAAGCACTTCCTTCAGTTGATTTTCTATAAATGCTAAATTTTTTCTATTGATAAATTCGTTATAAAAAAAAGCTGCAATAATAAGCTGTATTAATAGAATACAAAAGATAAGAGAGTAGTGAACAATTTTTCTGAATCTAAAATTCAATGATTTTGGACGGTCTTCTTTTGATTTCATATACATGTATTTAAAGCTTTTTACAATCATTCCAGATTAAAAGTCTGATTCAGAGACTGTAAAAAACATTCTGGCACACTATCACTTATTTAGATTAAAATATTTATTGAAAAACTATATTTTATTCTCTAAATTTCATCAAAAGACTGTATGTTTTTTTCAAAAACTTCGTCTTTAAGTGATTTTATAAAGTTAATAAAAAATCCTGCGAAAATTCACAGGATTTAAATTTATTTAATATTTTAAATTATAATGTTTTAAACTGTTCTAAAGTTCTGATATCGTTTTCAAAAAACATTCTAATGTCGCTCATTTGATAAAGAAGCATTACAATTCTTTCAATTCCCATTCCGAATGCATAACCTGAATATTTCTCAGAATCAATATTTACATTGGTCAAAACAGCTGGATCTACCATTCCGCAGCCCATAATTTCTAACCAACCTGTTCCTTTTGTAATTCTATAGTCGGTTTCAGAATTTAATCCCCAATATACATCAATCTCTGCACTCGGCTCTGTGAAAGGGAAATACGAAGGTCTCATTCTGATTTTAGATTTACCAAAAAGCTCAGTTGTAAAAAACTGAATCGTTTGCTTTAAATCTGCAAAACTTACTTTTTCATCAATATATAAACCTTCGATCTGGTGGAAAATACAATGCGAACGCGAAGAAACAGCTTCATTTCTGAAAACCCTTCCCGGAGACAAAATTCTGATAGGCGGTTCATTTTCTTCCATATAACGAATTTGAACCGAAGAAGTATGTGTTCTCAATAAAATATCAGGATTCTGCTCGATAAAGAAAGTATCTTGCATATCTCTTGCCGGGTGGTATTCCGGAAGATTCAGCGCAGTAAAATTGTGCCAGTCATCTTCAATTTCCGGACCGTCTGCAACAGCAAAACCAATGGATTTAAAGATCTCAATAATTCTGTTTTTCACTAAATTAATGGGATGCCTCGATCCCAAATCTAAAGGAAAAGCAGGTTTTGTAAGATCTTCTTTTTCCAGGATAATAGAAGAAGCAGAAGCATTTTTTAGATCTTCCAGCTTTACATTTACCGCTTGCTTCAGAGTATTGATTTTCTGTCCGAACTCTTTCTTCTGGTCGTTTGGAACTTCTTTAAATTTTTCAAAAAAATCATTCAGAACTCCTTTTTTCCCATTATACTTGATTCGGAAGTTTTCTATTTCCTCTTTACTTGTCGTATTGAAGCCATTGACCTCAACAAGCAATTCTTCTATCTTTTCAATCATTGTTTTACCCTTTCAAAAAAATGTATTTGCAAAAATACGATTTTCAGTTTAAAAAACCTTTTCAATTTATCATAAAAAAATCTGTCTCGTGAGAAACAGATTATATAATTAATTCGATTTTTATTTGATTTAACCTAAAAACTGTTGTAATAATACAATTTATATCGCCTTATTCATCAGATTAATATTAAACTTATTTTTTCTCTAAAGCCTTTACCTTAATCTGTAGCGTTACTTCATTTTTAATTACCCCATTTGCAGCAGGCGATTGAAATTTTACTCCAAATTCTTCTCGCATAACATCTTTAGGTTCAGTTGCAATACTCACTTCTCCCCCGTTTACAGCAACATTCGCCTTAAACTGAACAGGTTTTGTAATACCTTTTACCGTTAAATTCCCGTCTAATACGGTATTATAATCACCTTCTGCAGAAGGGCTTACTTTGGTAATTTCATAAGATGCTGTCGGAAATTTTTCAACTTCAAAAAAGTCAGCACTTTTCAAATGACCATTAAGTTTTTTTAATTTTTCCGCATCATTTTTCAAATCTTCAGAACTTAGAGACGCCATATCTGCCACAAATTTTCCGCTTTCAAGTTTTCCGTCTTTTATCGTTACGTCACCGCTTTCAAATTTGATGGTTCCGAAATGACTCGTATTTTCAGATTTAAAAACTTTATACCCTTTCCATTCTACATTACTGTTTAAAGTATCCAAAACAAATCGGCTTCCGTCTTTCGTTGTGGTAACCTCATTGGTATCACTTGTTACCGGTTTTTCTTTAGAACAAGAAACAACAGTTAATAAAGCCGGAATAGCGAGAGAAAATAATATTCTTTTCATTTTGATATAATTATGCATGGCTAAATTACTAAAAATATGCCAGTCTTCCTCAAAAACCCTTATTTTTGCAGTATGCTATTAGAGATAAACAACCTATATTTTTCTCATTCTCAAGAAAAACCACTTTTTCAAAACTTTAATCTGAAACTGGATGAAGGTAAAATCATCGCATTGGCAGGTGAAAGCGGTTGTGGAAAATCTACGTTGCTAAGTCTTATTTACGGGTTACACGACTGGAATCAGGGGGAAATTGTTTTTGAAGGCAGAAAACTGATGGGTCCTAAAGGAAATCTCGTTCCGGGTGAAGCAGAAATGAAGTTTGTAGCACAAAACTTTGATTTGATGCCTTATGCAACGGTTGCAGACAATGTTGGTAAATTTATTTCCAATATCAATTTAGCCAAGAAAAAAGAGAAAGTTTTAGAACTTTTGGATGTTGTTGGTTTGGTTGAATTTGCGAATGTTTTACCAAAAAATTTGAGTGGCGGACAACAGCAAAGAGTCGCCATTGCGAGAGCACTTTCTGTACTTCCGAAATTACTTTTACTTGATGAACCCTTCAGTAATCTTGATTTTGCGAGAAAAATTGAGCTTCGTGAAAAACTGTTCAGATATGTAAAAGAGAATAATATTTCTTTGGTTATTTCTACTCACGAACTGCAGGATATTATTGCATGGACTGATCAAATTATCGTTCTACAAAACGGAAGACTGATTCAAAATAATAGCGCAGAAGAAACATATAAAGATCCTTACAATCCTTATGTAGCAAAGCTTTTTGGGGAAGTAAATATTTTCAGTGAGAAGGAAATTTCAGAATTACCAGTTTCCAGATTTTTTTATTATCCACATCAGATCAAGATTTCTGAAAATGGTGTTAAAGCTGAAGTTTTGGAAAGCAGATTCGCAGGAAATCATTACTGGAATAAGATTAAATTTAAAAACAGGGAAATAGTGATGTTTAGTAATCATCTGCTTGAAAATTCAGTTCAGATTACTTTTGATTAATAATCTTTTTAAACTTAAATGTTAAGAAAACATTAAGTCACATAATGTTAGTATGTGGATAATTTTCAATGATTTAGCCAACCGTTTATGTAATATTTCTATATATTTGTAAGACAACAACATAAGGAAATTTTTGGTTAATTCTCTTTCTGCCTTCCAGACCTACATTAGCATTAATGCAATCAAGTCTTTGAAAGATTACCCTGTCCAACTCTTTCCTTTTTTATTGATTTTTGGCAATTAGTTTAAAGACAATTCTAATTACCAAAAACCAACATTTCTTATATATTAAGCTTTCTTTACAAATTCAGATTTCAAAGCCATTGCGCCAAAACCATCAATTTTACAATCAATATTATGATCACTGTTTGGTCTTAAACGGATATTTTTCACTTTAGTTCCTGCTTTTACAGATTTCGGAGCACCTTTTACCGGAAGATCTTTCATTACAATTACCGAATCTCCATTTTGAAGCTCATTTCCGTTGATGTCTAAAATTTGATCTTCATTTCCTACTTCCTTAGGATCCCATTCGTGGAAACACTGTGAACAGACCATTAAATTATCTTGTTCATAAGTAAATTCAGAACTACATTTTGGGCAAATAACTGCGTCACTCATTTTATTAATTTTTGCAAAGGTAGGTTTTTGAGTTAGAAGTTAGAAGTTAGAAGTTAGAAGTTAGAAGTTAGAAGTTAGAAGTTAGGCAAAAGTAAACAACCTCTTTTTTCCAAATTAATTATAACACAAAAATCACAATTTATAAGTCATCACTACAAATCATTAACTTTAAACATAAATTCGTATTTTTGCAAGTTCAAACAGCTTACAGCAATTTATGGAATTAATTCACAGAAACCTGGCAATCGGTATTCACGATGCTTTACAGGAAACATTTTTCGAAAAAAACAAATATGCCGATAAAGTAATCGAAAGACTTTTGAAAGCGAACAGAAAATGGGGAAGCCAGGATAGAGCCGTTGTTTCTGAGATTTTCTATAATATTATCCGTTGGAAAAAACGCCTTGAATATTACATGGGTGAAAGTGTGAAACCCACCAACATCTATAAATTGATTATTGCTTATCTGCTTTGGAGCAAGACCAATTACAAAAGATTTGAAGAATTTGAAGGAATCAAGATTGCCGACATTACTACAAAACTTAGAAAAGGAACCGTTCCTACCAAAGCAATTGAACATTCTATCCCGGAATGGCTTGTTGAAACTTTAGAAAGAGAATTGGGCGATAAGTGGGAAAAGGAAATGTTTGCTTTGAATGAAAAAGCACCAACTGTTTTAAGAGCAAATTCTCTGAGAACTACTCCAAGAGAGCTTATTTCTGATCTTGCAGATGAAGATGTGGTTGCTTATCCTATTAAAAATTATCCTGATGCGGTACAGCTTGAGGAAAAGAAAAATGTATTTCTTACCACGGCTTTCAAAGAAGGTTTGTTTGAAGTACAGGATGCTTCTTCACAAAAAATCGGTTATTTTCTTGATGTAAAAGAAGGCCAGAGAGTGGTTGATGCTTGCGCAGGTGCAGGTGGAAAGACCCTTCACTTAGCAGCTTTAATGGGAAATAAAGGACAAATTATCGCTCTTGATATTTTCGAATGGAAGCTTGCTGAATTAAAGCGTCGTGCAAAAAGAGCCGGAGCTCACAATATTGAAACGAGAATGATTTCTGATACGAAAGTAATCAAACGTCTTCATGATAAGGTAGACCGACTTTTGATTGATGCGCCATGTTCTGGTTTGGGAGTTTTAAAAAGAAATCCGGACAGCAAATGGAAAATCGACCAGGATTTTATCGACAGAATTAAAAAAGAACAGCAACAGATCATTCAGGATTACTCTAAAATGCTGAAAGTGGGCGGTAAAATGGTATATGCGACGTGTTCTATTCTTCCTTCTGAAAACAATAAACAGGTTGATGAATTTATCAAAAACAATCCTAACTATAAAATGATTAAAGACGAAAAAGTAATGCCAAGCGAAGGTTACGATGGTTTTTACATGGCTTTGATCGAAAGACTTTCTTAAAGATTTAATCAATACATTATACTAAACTACTCTATTTTTGGAGTAGTTTTTTTTTATTAAACTCAAACCTCACAGGCTTTTGAAACCCTGTGAAGTTTATTTAAAAATAACTTTCAAGGATTTTCTCAGAGTTTTTATTATCTAAATCAAACATTATCTTTGTAAAAACCATCAATCATCATGTTTAAATCTATTTTAGTAAGTTTTTTTATTTTCTTATCTGTTTTAAGTTTTTCCCAGACCTACGAAATTCAATATGAAAGTTCGTACAACGGAAAAGTTCAGCCCAATCAGAATCAAGTAATTGTATGGGTAAATGAGAATGAAAATTTCATTTTAAATACAAAAATTAAAGAGCAGAAAAATGATTATCCTTTTGAAATCAGCAAAATAGAAAAACCTTCTAATACGATTATTTCCTATGCTTTTTTAAAACCGAATGAAGCTATTTCTACTTCAGACAAAGAATCAATTGCTAAACAGGAATTTGAATTGACTGCACAAACTAAAAAGATTTTAGGTTACAATTGTAAAAAAGCGGTTACAAAAATCAACTCAAACACGATTGAAGTTTGGTATACGAATGATTTAAAAATCAAAGGCGGACCATCAAGTTTGGGACAGAATTTAGGATTGGTATTGCAAATTGAAAGAAACGGTAATTCAGCAACAACAGCAGTTTCTTTAAAGAAAATAAAAACAACAGGAATTGATAAGATTATTAACAAGACTATTCCTACGACAGATCTTTTGAGCTACAAAGATTTACTTTGGAAAAGCAGATTTACGACGTTAAAAGTTTTCGAAAATGAAATAATTAATTTCTCAGACCAATCAAAATCAGATGAAAAAATAAAAAGATTTGCCAATGGAACTATTATTTTAAAGAAGATAAAATTTCCTAAAATTGCTAAAGGCGATAATATTTTTGTGGAATTGAAACAACAATCCAACGGCGATGCTTACGACAGAACAGGAACCGTTTTTTTTATTCCTGAAGAAAAGTCACAAACTTTTTTTGATGGTTTAGAAAAAGGAGCAAAAACACTTCCTCTTTATGAAAATGGTAATGGAAAACAATATTACGGAGTCGTTTCTAACCAAAATTATCAGCCGGCAGTTGAATTGATGCGGTTTTTCACCTCTTTCGGCATCAATAAATTTAATCATATTGAATTAAAAGACAAAACCTGGCAAACTATAAGTCCGTTTCGTCAGGATATTACAGAATTAAAACCTTCTCTTTCGGAAAAAGAACTCTGGATCGGGACTTTCATTGGAAACTATGACAAAGGCGGTCACAAAGTGAGTTTAGATATTACTATTCATAACAGCGAACAGATTGTTAACAAAAATAATATGGTTATTCCGCTTTTCAACACAACCAATATTATGGAAATGGCCGGACAGGACTACGCCACCATGTTTAACAACGACAAAGGACTTTTTGTAGAATTTAATTTAGAAAAAGATCTTAAAAATGCACAGTTAAGATACATTACCACCGGACATGGAGGTTGGGAAAATGGCGACGAGTTTATTCCTAAAGCCAATTCAATTTATCTGGACGGAAAAATAGCATTTTCATTTACACCGTGGAGAACAGAATGCGGTTCTTACCGGTTATTCAATCCGGCTTCAGGAAATTTTGCTGACGGACTTTCATCTTCAGATCTAAGCAGATCAAACTGGTGTCCCGGAACGGTTACCAATCCAAACTTTATTTCTTTAGGAGATTTAAAAGCAGGAAAACATACTATTCAGGTGAAAATCCCTCAGGGAGAGCCGGAAGGAACAAGCTTCAGCGCATGGAATATTTCAGGAGTTTTATTAGGTAATGAGTAAAAACAAAACCTCCTTGCAATATTATTACAAGGAGGTAAAAACACAAATGATGAAAAAAAATTATTTCGAGCAACAAAGGTGAGAAAAATATTTGAATTAGCTATAACAAATCTGAAAAAAAATTTAATTATTGTCTCTTAATGAACCACAAAAAATATATTGTGAAAAAAATTCAGATTATCTGTAAATTCTAACAGTATTAATTAAATTTTTTAATTTAAAAACTGTTTAAAGTTAAAAATTTAAACCAAATGAAATTTTTAGTTGTAAGTTTTAAATCATATATCTAGTTTTGTTTCAAATAAATAATATATGTGCGGAATCGTTTGCCTATTTGACGCAAAACAGTCAACCGAAATATTAAGACCTCAAGTCTTGGAAATGTCTAAGAAAATCCGTCATCGCGGTCCGGATTGGAGTGGAGTTTTTCAAAGTGAAAAAGTTGTTTTTTCTCATGAAAGATTAGCTATCGTAGATCCGGCTTCCGGAAAACAGCCTTTGTTTTCAAAAGATGGAAAAATTGTACTTGCCGTAAATGGTGAAATTTACAATCACAGAGAACTAAAAGAAGAATTTCCAGATTATGAATTTCAAACTCAATCTGATTGCGAAGTTATTCTTGCCCTTTATCAGAAATACGGAAAAGATTTTATTGAAAAACTGAACGGCATCTTTGCTTTTGCATTATACGATATTGAAAATAATATTTATCTGATTGCGAGGGATCACATGGGAATTTGTCCGCTTTATCAAGGTTGGGACAGAGAGGGAAACTATTATGTTGCCTCAGAACTGAAAGCCTTGGAAGGAATCTGCAAAAAAATTGAAACTTTTTTACCGGGACATTACTTATATAATATTGAAGGGCATGAGCTTCAGCAATGGTACAAAAGAGATTGGGAGAACTTTGATGCCGTAAAAGACAACGTTACAGATATTCAGGCAATCAGAAAAGGATTGGAAGATGCTGTTCACAGACAATTGATGAGTGATGTTCCTTACGGCGTTTTGCTTTCGGGAGGATTAGACTCTTCAATTATCTCTGCTGTTACCGCAAAATTTGCAAGACAGAGAATAGAAAGTGGCGACACCCAGGAAGCGTGGTATCCGAGGCTGCACAGTTTTGCCGTTGGATTGGTTGGTTCTCCCGATCTGGCCGCTGCAAAAAAAGCGGCTGAGCATATCGGTTCTATTCATCATGAAGTTAACTTTACCGTTCAGGAAGGTCTTGACGCAATTCGGGATGTGATTTATCATTTGGAAACTTACGATGTAACAACAATCAGAGCTTCTACTCCGATGTATCTTTTGGCAAGAGTCATCAAATCAATGGGAATAAAAATGGTGCTTTCAGGTGAAGGTGCAGACGAATTGTTTGGTGGATATTTGTATTTCCATAAAGCTCCGAACGCTAAAGAATTCCATGATGAAACGGTAAGAAAACTTAATAAACTTCATTTATACGATTGTTTAAGAGCCAACAAAGCACTGATGAGTTGGGGAATTGAAGGAAGAGTTCCGTTTTTGGATAAAGAATTCATGGATATTGCGATGAATGTAAACCCCGAAGATAAAATGATTCGCAAAGAAGAAGGAAAAATTGAAAAATGGGTTTTACGTAAAGCTTTTGAAGATCTTCTACCAGATTCTATTGCGTGGAGACAAAAAGAACAGTTTTCCGATGGCGTTGGTTATTCGTGGATCGACACTTTAAAAGATATTGCTGAAAAATATGTTTCTGATGAAATGATGGCGAATGCAAAATTCAGATTTCCATTAAACACTCCGCAAAACAAAGAAGAATATCGATACCGAACAATTTTTGAAGAACATTTCCCAAGCGAAACTGCAGCTGCAACCGTTCCATCGGTTCCTTCTGTAGCATGCTCCACTCCTATCGCATTAGAATGGGACGAAGCATTCAAAAAGATGAACGACCCGAGTGGACGAGCTGTAAAAGTACATGAAACGTCTTACTAAAATAGACCAAATTTATCAATCCTGTATCCGTACAGGATTTTTCGTTCAATAAAATCAATAATATTTGTATAATTTAACTAAGTATTAAACTTATTATCTAATAAATAATTATATTTGGAAAATAAAAAATAATCTCTGTTGTAAAATGAAAAGAAACATTACTATTTTTTTTGCTTTACTGTGTACAAGCTTAGCTTTCGGACAAGGTAAATACGGAAAATTTCTCAATTCTAAAAAACTCGCTCTTTCTTATAAAAGTGTAAAACCAGTTGACAAAGATGATTACTATCAGCAATATTATTGGTTGGTAAAAGCTGAACAGCTTAAAACATTTCCTCACCTTGCAGATGTAAAACCTGTTGTACTCTACAATTTTGTAAAAAAAGTAAATCCTCAAAACCCAACAAAAAAATTGGATGACAGAGGAAAAGAACTTAGAAAAACAGCAGAATTATCTTTAGACCAATATTTCAAAAACAAAAACTTCCAGAACAATGAAGTTTTGCTTTACAATTTGGAAACGTATGTAGACCCTTCACAAGGTGAATATTTCACAAAAGTAGACGCTGAAAAAATCAAGCAATTGGTTCCTAAAGAATTTTTTGGATTTGCTTCTCTAAATAAAAAGACACAAGAAGAGACCAATTATTATCTTTGGGTTGACAAGAAAAATGATAAATTTAAAATCGTTGATATCATTCCTAACGAAAAAGATAATGCTAAATTTTATGCTTCTGTAAAGCAATATCTTCCGAAGTACAAGTTTGAAAGAAAATATATGCCTACTGTAAAAAAAGGGTCTAAAGCTGACAAAACAGATAAAGATTTCTTCTACATTATGCCTTTCGAGCAAAATAAAGATAACATCGAATACAAGACAGACGATTTTGAAACATTCATTCTAAGCCAGGTAAAAAGAGAAGGTGAAGCATGGATCGGAGTAGAAAAACCGAGAAAATAATAAGATTTAATCTTAAACAAAATACAGCCCCGAAAGCAATGCTTTTGGGGTTTTTATTTATAAAAGTAATCGAGAAATTTGATAAATAGTAAATAGAGTTTTTAAAAAGTTTTGAAAATCCGATCGAGTTGAAAAATGATTGCTTGTAATAAACAGATACAATTTTCAATCTAAATTTCTATCTTTGCAAAACAATGAAACACTTAAACAGCATTTTACGCTTACCGTTTTTCAGCAATTATTATTACCCGTTCTATCGTTCGGGCAGTATTTCTATACCTAAAATTCAATAAAATTTAAACTACAATATTGAAGAGCCCGAACAAATTGTTCGGGCTTTTTTATGCTTAAAACGTAACAAAATGATTAATATACTAAAAGAAAACGTAGAAATTATTCTACCTGAAAACGGTTTGGAACAAAAATTAAAACAAGCCGAAGAAGAAAACAGAAAACTCGTCATCAAACTTGGTTTTGACCCCACTGCGCCGGATTTACATTTGGGACACGCCGTTGTTTTGAAAAAATTGAAACAGTTTCAGGATTTGGGACATCAAATTATCATCATCGTCGGAAGTTTTACGGCAAGAATAGGTGATCCTACCGGGAAAAACAAAGCCCGAAAACCTTTGAGCGCTGAAGAAGTACAGCATAATGCAGAAACCTATATCAACCAGCTTTCAAAAGTAATTGATGTAGAAAAAACGAAAATTGTTTTTAAATCTGATTGGCTGGATTCTTTGAATTTTTCAGAAGTTATTCAGTTGATGTCAAAAGTTACGGTGGCTCAACTGATGCACAGAAATGATTTTAACAAAAGATTTACAGAAAATTCCCCGATTGCAATGCATGAATTGGTGTACCCAATTTTACAGGGATTTGATTCCGTAAAAATAGAATGTGATATTGAAATGGGCGGAACTGACCAACTTTTCAATTGTACGATGGGAAGACAACTGCAGGAAACTCATCAAATGTCACCACAGATTGTGATGTGTATGCCTTTATTAAAAGGACTTGATGGAAAAGAAAAAATGAGTAAATCTTTAAATAATATCATCGGCTTAACAGACGAACCCAATGAAATGTTTGGAAAAACCATGTCCATTCCTGATGCTTTAATTAATGAATTTATCGACTTGACAACTGACTTTTCTAATACTGAAAAACAGAATTTAAAATCTCGAATTACAGACGGTGAAAACCCAATGAATATCAAGAAAATTATTGCTAAAAATATTATTTCTCAATACCATAATGAGGACTCTGCTGAAGTTGCAGAACAGTTTTTCATCAATCAATTTCAGAATAAAAATTTTGAAGAGAAAGTATTTGAGCCAGTTTCTATTGAATCATTATTTCCAAACCAATCGAAAATCAGCTTAATTGAGCTTTGTCATCAGTTGAAAAACAACGAAAGTAAATCTTTCATCAGAAGATTAATTGAAAGCGGCGGAATTCAGATTAACAATGTAAAAATTACAGATTCGAATACAGAAATTAAGCTTTTAAAAGAGACGAAAATAAAGATTGGGAAAAGAGATTTTTTTGAATTGATGTAAATCAAATGACAATTAAACCATTAAGAAATTTAAACGATTAAGATTGATTAAGAAAATATCAAAGATATTCTTAAGCATAATGCTTATTATTAAACAAGTCAAATTCTTAATAATTCTTTTTTACAAAACTTTATGTTTCTTAATGGTTAAACATTCTTTTAGTTAAACATATCTTCTATTGATTCGCCATCATCACATAAATAATTCTTCCGCCTTCTTCATTGGAAAGCAATATTTTTTTGCCTTCAGACAATTCAACCATTGAATTGGGCGGAATCTCTTTCTGTTCGGTTAAATCTTTCATACTCGTCAAAGTTTGGTTCACCAAAACCCATTTATTCTGATAAAAAGTAAAATATCCAACAGGTTTTTTATCTTCGAAAGTCAGACTTTCATTGCGGATTATCCTTCGCGAAACATGCCATTTAAATAAATACTGATTATGATAGACCATCAATCGATGATTTTCAGGCTTCCAAACCTCATCATCATATTTAAAATACAGATCAAGAACCGGCAAAGTTCCTTTGTGCGAAGTTCCACAAAACGGACATCTCGGAGTTTGCGTATTATCAAAAACATACCATTTCTCATTACATTCAGGATTATGACAAGGCTGAATTAAATCTACGGTTTTCAGTAAAGCCGTTTCCCATTCATTTGCCAAAGGTCTTTTTATTGGATCATGAAGCCCGTCAATAAAAGCTTTTCTAAACAATTCAGACAAATAAGGTCCGGTAAAGGTGTATGGAATTTTATTGGGATCACCCCAAAAAGCATCCCATTTTTTAAGATATTCTACTCGTACTTTATTGCTGGAATCCGTCGGATGCTCTACAAAAAGAGCTTTCTCTCCCATCGATAATATTTCATCTTTTTCAGAATCAAGATCCCAAATTTTACCGCCTCGCAAAGGATGTCGACGAAGCAAATACATATAAATAAGAACTGCCAAAGCATGAAGATCAGTCTTCTGATTCGGAAGCTGTCTTCCGGGATCATGCAGATGCAAATGTTTTGTTTTTAAAACTTCAGGCGCAATAAAATCTGCAGTTCCAATCACTTCAGGCGGAAACAATTTTGGAACCACCAATCCGTCAATATCAATGATACAGGCCGATTTCGTCACTGGATCAACCAAAATATTATTATAAGAAAGATCTGAATGCGCCAAACCCATCTGATGCAGTTTTTTAATTCCTCGAGTAATATTGATGGAGATTTGAAAGTAACTTAACCAATCTCCCAATTCAGATTTATCTAAGCGAAGCGGATAATGTTGGTTTCTAAACATCGGAGCCGTAAACCACTTTCCTACTTTATCGCCGCCAGCAATATTGTCTGAACCTACATATCCTTTGGCAAAAAAGAATTTTTGACTGTAGACAGGAACAACAATTCCGGTTAAATTATTTTTCTGAACAATATCATAAGGCCATCTGAAAACCTCATCCAAATAATATTCTGAAGCATTTCCATTCTGAATATTCACCAAATAGGTTGAAACAATTCTTTTGATTCTTTCTTTTTGTTCGTTTTCTAAAGGTGTTCTGTAAAAAGCCACCACATATTTTCTGTCAGGCGAAAAATAAACGTCTTTCACCCCACCTTTTACAGGGTTTTCATCTACATATTCATAAGATTTTGTAGTGTTTAAAATTGAGGAAACGGAGGTTGTTTTTTTCATGAAAGATTCTTATTTAACATTTTGGCGATACAAAACTTTACCTATTTGATTTTGAAATATTATAAAAATTAAGCCCAACAACACTTTAACTGATTCTGTAATAATTTCATAATTTAGACCAACGGTATTAAAATTATCGCCTAAATGTTCGTTCATACTTTTCAGTTTGAAAAGAAGTGATAATTTATTTATGAGATTGGGTATGGAATCAAACAATATTAAGATTCCAATGGATAATATTGCAATTTGAAGTAAACTTTCGGAGTTTAATTTATCAAAATTGATCGTTTCTTCTAAAAAACTTTTAGGTTTTAGTTTATTAATAATAATATCCGGATTTATAATCAATAAGTAAAATACAGCTGTAATTAATAATAAAACCACTATAAAATAAATCCAGGTCTGCATTATTGAGCTATCTGGATCAAAAGGTAAAAAAGCTCCAGAACTACTTAAATATGCAATCGCAATTTGTTCAGGAAAAAATGTAAATGATAAATTGATAACTGTGTAAAGACCAAAAATTCTAAAAACGATTCTTAATAAATCTTTTATTTTCATAAGTTTCTTAACTTTATATTTAATAAATCACCGCCAAAGTTCGGTCATCATGATTTCCTTTGCTCCAGAAATCCATCCAGGAAAGTAATTGTTCATCAATGTTTTCATCGTTTTGAAAATCTACTTTCACTTCATCTTCATTTTGACCATCTAAATCTTCAAAAAAAGCTTTCCAGCTTTCGATGTCTTCAAGTTTATTTTCGGTTATAAATTTCGGATCGTAAATTCCGTCAGTCATTAAAACCAATTTAGAAAAATCTTTGGCATGAGTAATTTTGAAACGTGAAGAAATAGTATCATTAAAAATTTCATTCATTGTAACAAAACGGGTTCCTCCTCCAAATTCGCCAACATCCATTGTGTTCAGCAATTTAACATCAGAAAAATCTTCGTTAATCAGATTAATCGGGCAATCACCTACTCCAAAACTTAAAATAATATACCCAAAATCAAACTTTTTAATCAAAGCAAAAATTAAAGTGGAATGTAAATCTTTTAAAGTCACTTCATACTCATCTGCCTTTTCCTTCAAAGTTTTAAAAGTATCAGAAACTCCTTCATAAAGAATTTTTATAATGTTTTGTTTCGCTTCTGAATTCTCATTTTCTAAATTGAAAATTTTATTGAGATGAATATCAAGTTCGGTTAAAACTTCTGTATTTTTAAAATAATCGTTGATTGATTGCGTTGCCAATTCAGAGCCATATCTTGCCAATTGCGCCGAACCTGCTCCATCGGAAACAGAAATAATATTCCAGGAATTGGTTAATTCATGTATCGCAAAATCATCATCTCTGAATTTTCCTTCATGCGCATGAGAGCGACCTCTTTGTGAAGCTACCACAATTTTTTTATCTAAAAAACTGCCTTTAAATATTGCTTCATCCGCTTTGTGAAAAGGTGCTTCTTTATCGGAAGGAATGTTTTTCCACAAATCTTTGGGATCTGCATTGACGAAAAGTTGAGCTTTTTTAAATTCAGCATTTTCTTCGTCATTGATATGGAAGAACTCGATTTTCAAATCGTACGTATCGCTTTCAAAAGGAATTCCTTTGATTGTATTTTCTTCAAAATTTAAACCAGCCAATTCCAGTCCGGAAATATTTTTAATTCTGATATTCGGAAATTGCGCCATCGGAAAAACAAATTCGTATTTCTTTTTGGAATGTGCATTGGTAATTGGAAAAAATGCGTCGGCAAATTCTTCTCTTTCTTTATAAATCATTGCTTCGTGCATAATTTTGTTCTGAGCTTCTATAATGAGCTGTATATGAGTTTGAATTTCCGTCTGAGTTAACAGCTTTGAAACTACTTTATCCAATATTTTACGATCATGAATATCATGATTTTTCAAAATCTGCCTTATTGTATTTTCCATTTAGCCTAAAGTTCGGTTGATATCAAACCCTTCATTGCTGAATCCGTAATGATCGCCGGTTCCGCACCAAGGACATTCGTTGTAGCCTTCGCCTTTTAAACAGTGAATTCCGCCACACGAACAAGTCGCCAAAGCAATCGGATTAGCACAATGTGGGCAAGACGGAGCACCATGAAGTTCTTCTACAGAAATTTTCTGACTGCTTTTCTGTGCCGAAGAAAGTCGGTAATACGAAGCATCATCTATTCTGTACGTTCCTTCCAATCGGTAATATCGGGTTTGCATTCCTGCAATTCCGGAGTCGGTAAATGCTTTTCTATATTTAATTAAATATGATTTTTTCGAGTCTGAACATTTTCCATTCAGCACTACAAAATTATTATCGGGAAATCTTTGTTGAGCTTCGGGATCAACTTTTTCTAAAATACTGTGATCGATTTTAGATAGATTAATTCCTTCTTTATTGGCTTCCGTCACACTCTGACTTGTCGTCTTAATAGAATCGGTCACCCATTTGAAAAACTCTTTGTAAGAATTTTCAGAATTGTTATTAAACAACAAAACGTTATCTGAAAACGAACCCAACAATTTATGATTGGTATTGTCACCAATGGATATTGCAATCGTATTTTGTTTTCCGTGATAGTTTTTATTCCATTTTTCGATGGCAATTTGTGCATCATCAGTCGGTACACCGTCTGTAAAAAGAAAAACAAGAGGTTTCCAATCACCTTTTCTATCGTAAGTGGTTTTTACAATGTCTTTATCGATACAATCCATTACTTTAAAGAGACCTTTCGCCAAGGAAGTCCCGCTTCCTACAGGAATTTTCGGCGGATAAAATGAAATAATATCCTGCAACGGCGTAATCACTTCTGCTTCACCGGCAAAACCAACAACGGAAATCCAGACGGTTTCTAATGAATACGGATCTTTTTTTAGTTCTCTTACAATGGTTGAAATACCTTCCTGAACCTGATCAATCGGCTCGCCAATCATCGATTCGGAAATATCTACCAAAAAATAAATGGGAAGTCTTCTCATCATTTTTAATTTTAGAAGATTTTAAATTTAACCATTAAGGTTCTATTAAGGATTTAAGAATATTAAGTTTTGGCTTCGCTTTTAGCAGCTTTCTTTTCAAAAAATCTATTTGATTTTTCTTAGTGAAACGTAACTTTTTAAATCATCTTAATGGTTTGATTTTTTATAATTTTTAGTAACAGATTTTAAATAATAATATTCAATTCTGATGGTGGTGGCGGAAGGCTAATGCTTTCGCCTGTTCCTTGTGATTTACCGCCCATGGTGATGGATGAACTTACCCATTTGAAAAACGAAGATAAAGTTGCAGCATCGGTGGTATCTAGTTTTACGACATTATCGGTGAGTTCTTTCAGGAAGCTTTCATCAGCTTTTGGACCTGCAGCACATCCAACAATGACACCAAAATCCATATTTTTAATTACAGGAATCATCTGTCTGTATTTTTGAATATCTGAAGGTTTACCATCGGTGAAAATAAAAAGAAGAGGCTTCCAGTCGCCTTTCACTTCTGTTGATCCTTTAATTAAATCTACCTGAAGTAATGCAGAAACCAGTTCCAAAGCAGCTCCTGTATGAGTAGGGCCACTATCGGGACATGTAATTTCCATCGGATGAAAACTCGCCAAATCAACCATCGGAATAATATTTTTTACTTCACGATCGAAAGTAGTGACACTTAAATACAATGTATCCATCGCTTGCGGATCTGAGCGGAGCGCACTTATTAATCCGTTGAAACCATTGTTCAGCGCCTGAATGGGTTCGCCATTCATCGAGCCGGAAGTATCCAGCAGAAAATACGCTAATAATCTTCTGTTCATTTTGCTAAACTTTAAAAGTTTCATCAAAACTAAATTCCTATTAAAAGAAAATTTAATCTTGATAAAACTTATTTATGATTCTATTTTTAACGCAAAGTGCGCAAACGTAATACTTTAAAAATAGAATTGTTTAAATTGATTAGTAAGAATAGTTTTTAAGAATATCTACAAAACTGTCAGTGTGATTGGGTTCACCTAAAGCACGGAATTTCCAGTCGCCGTTGTGTCTGTACGCTTCAGCGAAAACCATAGAACACATTCCGTTCATGCTCGCATCACCCGAAAGACTGTATTTTGTAATTTCTTTTCCTCTTGCATCAACCGCACGGATAAATGCATTATCAATCATCCCAAAATGCTGATTATTTTTTCTGCCCATATAAATGGTTACTACAAAGATGATTTTTTGATAACGCTCGTCAAGCTGTTCTAATTTTACAATAATCTGTTCATCATCACCATCACCGGCTCCGGTTCTGTTATCTCCGGTTAACCAGATATGACCACTTGGATGCTGCATCGAATTAAAATAAATTACATCTCCCTGATACAGTCCCATTTGTCTTCCGTCATTGGTCTGAACCGTTCTTCCTAAGTTGGCAACTTTTCCGTTTCCATCAAGAAGAAAAGCAACTGCATCTAAATCATATTCTGCTTCTTTACTAAACATTTTACCGAAAAAACCTCCTTGTTTACGAACATCCCATCCTAAACCGATGGTTACCTGAGACAGGTCATAAATACTTTCTCCACGGTCGTTTTTCCTTAAATCTATCGTTTGACCTTTCTGTAAATTAATTGCCATTTTTAATATCTTTTTTGTGTTGTTTTAAATTTTGTTTTTTTAGCGCAAAGTGCGCAATGATTCTTTCTAATTGAGGATATTCTCGTTCGCAAAGGCGTTTCACTCAGCAAAGGTTACAAGCTTGTGCGATTTCTAGTAATGTAATCTATTATTTATTTGATGATTTGACCTTTATAGTATTTCTCTAAAAAGAAACCAAGATCTGCTCTGTACCCAATCCCTGAAGCTTCAAATTTCCAGCTTCCATTTCTTTTGTAAAGACGTCCGAATTCTACACCTGTTTCAATAGAAAAATCTTCATCTAATTCATATTTTGCAATTTCCTGCTGGTTATTATTATCAACAACTCTGATGTACGAGTTTCTTACCATTCCGAAGTTTTGTTTTTTTCTTTCGAAATCTTCAATCGTTACCACAAACAGAATTTCTTCCACTCTTGGATCTACTTTTTCAAGATCGATAACAATAGCTTCATCATCGTCTCCATCACTACTTTTCCCATCGGGATCATCTCCTGTATGTTGTAAAGCTCCGTCCGGAGAATTTAAGTTATTATAAAAAACAAAATACTCGTCACCAACAAGCTTTCTGTCTGAGTCAATCATAATTGCTGAAGCATCCAAATCAAAAGTCTGAGTAGTACCCTCACTAGGATCCCATCCTAAACCGATTGTCATTTTTGTAAGTCCTAATTCTATTTTTTGCCCTTTCTGTAAATTAATCGCCATAATCTATAAATATAATTTTTCCCTTAAGATAGATTTGATTTTTGAATTAACCAAATTAATGATAAAAAGTCATACAGTTTTAAACTTTTTTTAATATTTGATAAAATTTTTAAGCAAAAAAAATCCTGTTTCAAGTGAAACAGGATTTATATATTTAAAATAAGTAATTTTATTTTTCATTGATCGTATTACGTGCTTTTGCCAACATCGGAATGGAAATTAATCCCATCACGAGCATAACGACGATCTGTAATGGAAGCGAGATGAATGAATACGTCAAACCCATTTCGCCACCAAACTCAGCACTTTTCCCCATTGCAAGGAATAATGCCATAAAACCGTACTTCATTGCAAGATTAAAAGCGCCAATTCCGCCACTTGCAGGGATGATCATACCCAAAGTTCCTACAACGATAATGAAAAAGCCATCTGCGAAAGTAAAATCTGATGTTTCAGGCAAAGCAAAACAAACCAGATAGGCTGCAAAATAATAAGAAACCCAGATTCCTATTGTATAGAGAATGAACTTTCCTTTTTCTTTAAGTTTGAAAATCGATGTAAGACCTAATAGAATACCATCAATAAAACCGATTATTTTACCTAAAACAGGAACATTAACAAATTTATTTTTAAAAACAAAAAATAAAACTCCTGCTACAGCCAATCCTCCCAGAACTAGAAGTATTTTATTCGGATTAATATTGATCCCTGAATTTTTATAGAAAGCCAATATGGCATCATATTTAAAAATTAAGGTCAATCCTAAAAATCCCAACATGCAGATCAAATCAACCACTCTTTCCAGAATAATTGTTCCAAAAGATTTATCTACAGGAACTTTTTCAACTCCATATAAAGCTGTAGCCCTAGCCACTTCTCCACTTCTCGGGATTGTAAGATTCATCAGATAACCGAAAGACAAAGACCAAAGTGCATTAGAACTCGAAATCTTATGTCCCATCGGTTCTAATAATAAATTCCAACGAATTGCCCTGAACCAATAGGCTAAAAGTGCAAATACAGCAGCAAAAGCCACCCAAAGGTAATTTGCTTTAGCCAAAGATTTCTGAATGACTTTAAAATCTAATCCTCTAAGTGCCAACCACAAAAAAAAGCCTGCAAAAGCAAGCGAAATTACTATGGTGAGAAAAGATTTTAAAGTTTTATTAGATTTCTTCTCCATATTTTAAGTAAGAAGATTGGTTTTTTCGTCCGGGAAAACTATTTTTGGCTGAAACTCCTGTGCTTCCTCTGGAGTCATCTGTGCGTAAGCGATGATAATAATAATGTCATCACGCTGTACTTTTCTTGCTGCAGGACCATTAAGGCAAACCTCACCAGATTTTCTTTTTCCTTTTATCACGTAGGTATCAAAACGTTCTCCGTTGTTGACATTAACGATATAAACTCTCTCTCCGACTACCAAACCGGCAGCTTCGATAAGATCTTCGTCAATGGTAATACTTCCAATATAATTAAGGTCTGAAGCCGTAACTCTTACCCTGTGAATTTTAGATTTAAATACTTCTATTAACATGGTGCAAATTTATTAATAATATTTAATAAAATCATTTTAAAATGAAAATTACAACTATCATAAATTGAGGTAATTAATTTTATTCAAACTAAATTATCTATATTTATTTTACAAACTTAACAAGCATATGATAAAAAAAATCAATTCTTGATACTAAATTAGGAATTTAATAAATGTAAAAACAGATAATGTAAATTTAGGAAAGTCAATATACATAAGTAGTTGGCATGATTTTAGTTCCTCGAAACGTAGATTTTTCGTAAAAAGCTGAATTATCAAATTTTAATTGATTTTGAGAAATTGTAAAAAAAATCAATAAGTTTTTACAAAAAATTTGCACAATTTGAAAATTGTTTTAAATTTGCTTTTATAACTAACTAACTTTTAATATTAAAAATTATGAACAAGTCTGAATTAATCGACGCCATCGCAAAAGACGCAGGTATTACTAAAGTTGCTGCAAAAGCTGCATTAGAATCATTTATCTCTAACGTAACTACTACTTTGAAGACAAAAGAAGGAAAAGTGTCTCTAGTAGGTTTCGGTACTTTCTCAGTATCTGAAAGAGCGGCTAGACAAGGTATAAACCCTGCAACTAAAAAACCAATTAACATCGAAGCTAAAACTGTTGCTAAATTTAAAGCAGGTGCAGACTTATCTGCTGCTGTTGCTACAGCAAATGCTCCTGCAGCTGGTAAAAAGAAAAAATAATCTTTTGATTATAAAAAAGAAAACCTCATCTTTTGATGGGGTTTTTTTATTACAAATAATAACGCAACATTTTAGTAATCAAATTATGGTGCCAATCGGGAAATTTTCCAGTCGATATCTTCTAATGTATAGATAATTCTGTCATGCAATCTGTTGGGTCTTCCCTGCCAAAATTCTATTTCGTAAGGTTTTGCGATATAACCACCCCAATTTTTCGGTCTTGGAACTTCTTTATTTTCATACTCCTTTTCTAATACTTTTAATTTTTCTTCTAAAAATTTTCTGTTGGGGATTTCCTGACTTTGAGGCGAAACTGCAGCACCAAGCTGGCTTCCTTTGGGTCTTGAATGAAAATAACCGTCACTTAAATTGTCAGCAATTTTTTCAAGATCTGCTTTGATGATAATCTGTCTTTCTAAACCCGGCCAGAAAAAATGAAGACAGGCTTTGTGCGTTTTTTCGATCGCTTTTCCTTTTCTACTATCGTAATTGGTATAAAAAATAAAACCTTCGTAAGTATATTCTTTTAATAAAACCATTCTTGTACGCGGACAACCATCTTCCTCCAACGTAGAAACCGCCATTGCATTGGCTTCAGAAATCGAAGGATTTCCTGATGCATCCAAGAACCAGTCTCTGAATTGCTCAATCGGGTTCTCTTTAATCTCAGTTTCAATAAGTTGAGATTTTTCGTAGATTTTTCTTTTATCGTGGAGGTTTTCCATAAATAATTTTTATTAAATTTGAGTATGAATTACTCATACAAAGGTAAAATATTAATTTCCACACCTGATATTTCCGGCGATATTTTTTCGAGATCGGTCGTGCTGATTATAGATCACACCGAAGATGGAGCATTTGGCTTGATCCTTAATAAGAAGAACAGCAAAATGAGTAATCGTTTCAAGAATTTTTTTGATTTTGATATTGAAGTTTACGATGGCGGGCCTGTAGAAAACGACAAAGTTTTTTTTATTATTAAAGGAAAAAAAGTAACTGAAAATTTCACCGCCATTAACGATGAATATTACCTTACAGAAGATATTGAACTAATTATAAATGCTGTTTTGCAGAATGAAATCAGCATTCAGGATGTAAAAATATTTTCAGGATATTCGGGATGGTCTGCCTCACAGCTGGAAAATGAAGTTTTGCAAAAAGTATGGACGGTTGTAGATGTTTACAATCTCGATTATACACTTCCCAATGATCATACATTATGGAAATCGATTATGCAAAACCTTGGTGGCGAGTTTCTTCTGTGGGCAAATGCACCTGAAGACATTTCCCTAAATTAGTCATTACTTCACAACGAAGCGATTTAAAATTTAACAAAGTTTTAAGCTTTTCTTGTATAATTTTTAAGATACTTTTCACGTTCTTTGATAACTCTTAAAATATTAATCATGAAAGCATTAAAATTACTAGCTGTATCGTTCGCATCTGCTGCAATGCTTTCTTTCTCAACCGAAACCAAAAAGATTATCGTAATAGACGCCGGACATGGCGGAAATGATTTTGGAGCCACTATGAATGGTGTTTCAGAAAAAGATATGGTTTTAAATATCGCTCGGCAAATCAAAAAAGCAAGTGATAAAGACGGTACATATGAGGTGATTTTAACAAGAAGCGATGATACCAGCACCACACTTACAGAGCGTACGGAACAAATCAACAAGCTGAACCCTGAAATGGTCATTTCGCTTCACATCAACAGAACTCCTGAAGCAAACACCAATAAAAGCGGTCACGAAATTTTCATTCAGAAAACTTCAGAATCAAAATCTTTAGCTGAAAAATTATCTAAAAAGTTGGGAGAATGCAGCATTAAAGAAGAAAATCTACACATCCTCAGAAATTCAAAATCTCCTGCAGTTTTGGTAGAATTAGGCTACATCAACAATATAAAAGAAAGAGAATATATGAACAGCAGCGACGGACAAAGAGAAATTGCCAAGAAATTTGCTGATTTCATCAACGAACAAAAATAAAAATACAGTTTCTGATCTCAATCAGAATAAAACCCGGTAAAGGACTTCAATTGTTGTTTACCGGGTTTGTCAATTTTAGAAACTATTTCTCCAGCTTTCAACCAATTCGGTGAAACGGGCGCTTTCAAAAGTTTTATTTCTAATTTTCTTTACAGAAAAAATTCCTTTTTCATCTGAAATTAATAGAATTTCTTCCGCTTTCTGAGATTCAAAAGCAATAATTTCATGTTCCTGTGTATCGGCAAGATTATTTTTGTGTAAAAAGGTCACAAAATTCTCCAGTAAAGGCGAAATATAAGCTCCTTCCGACTGTTTTGGTATCTTGATAAAATCTCCTTCTAGGAACAAAAGATTTCCGCTTGTAGAACGGGCAATACGCTTGTTTGGATTTAATAAAATCACGTCATCCAAATCATTTTCCTGAGCGTAAATTCCACCATAAATATTTTCCGGACAATGAACTCTGATGTTACTCAAAAGATTATTATTAACATTGATCTCCTTAATTAAATCTAATTCTAAAGGTCTTTGATGAATAGAAAGAACATCATCCATCTCATCTACTTCAAAATAATATGAAACAGATGATTTAGATAAAATAGCTCCGTCTGAATTTCTGAATACAAGGAAATTGATAATTCCGTTTTGAACTGCTTCGCCTTCGATTACTTTTGCATTAAAAAGATTCTGAAAAAACTCCAGCGTGTAACTAAGAGGAATATTCATTCTCATTTTTCTCATGGAAGCCATTAAAAAGAAATAGCATTCTTCATCCATGATTAATTTTGAATTTCTGATAAAGAAAGAAACCTTCACAGCATCTCCGGAAAGAAATGCACGGTTTTTCAGTTCAAGTTCGTCAGATGTAAAATAGGTATTTTTCAAAATTTAATTCTTTTAAAAAAAAATAATGAACGATAAATCGTTCATCAGTTTTGTTCATTAAACAGTACCGCTGAATTAAGCTGCACCTAATTTTATTCTAAGGTTTTCTATAAGATTTTCCCAGTACATTGCATTTTCTTCCTCATCACCTTCTTCACAAAAATCTGTAATATTTAAAGCTAGATCTTCTGTAATATCATCAATTGTAATAGTCATTTCGAAGAAATTTTTTGTTCCTTCGTCTTCTTCCCATCTGTAACGTACGAAACCTTCAGGCTTATATCTGATTAAAGTAGCCTTTTCAGCAGGACCTCCACCCCAACTGAAAAAGAAATCATCGCCTTTCTCTATCACCTCATCCGCAAACCATTCAGACAATCCCTCGGCAGTTGCCAAATATTCATACAAAATCTCTGAAAGACAATGCATTGGGAATTCGTAATGGACTTTATGTTTCGCCATATAACTTGTTTTTAACGTCACGCAATATATAAATTAATTTTTTTATTACGCAAAATTCTATCTATATTTTTATGATTTTTATCAGAAATATTTCCATTGCTTCAAAATGAAATTTAATAGTGGTTTTTAAAAGTAAATTACATCAAAAAACGTCAAGAAAAAGTATGGCTCTATAGCTTGATATTTCTACTATTCTTCATTTAAAACATCAAGAATAATCTTACATCCTTCTGTAATTTCTTCTTTAGAAATAGTAAGCGGCGGCGAAATTCTCAGGTATTCATTTCGGTACAACTGCCAGAAGACAATAAGACCTTTTTCCATACATTTCTTTGCAACATTGAGTGTAAATTCGGGAGTTCCAAGATTTACAGCAAGCATCAACCCTTTACCGTTTATGTTTTTTATTTTAGGATGAACCAAAAGTTCTCTGTATAACTTTTCTTTTTCATCAACTTCATTCATTAACCCGCTTTCTAAAACTTCCTTTAATGTTGCATGTGAAGCTGCAGCAATCAGAGGATTTCCGCCAAAAGTTGTGATATGACCTAATTTGGGAGAATGAGAAAGCGTATCCATTATTTTTTTAGAACTCATAAATGCTCCGACAGGAACACCACCGCCCATTCCTTTTCCCATCACCAAAATATCGGGAACGATACCGAAATGCTCAAAAGAAAAGAGTTTTCCTGTTCGTCCAAAACCCGGTTGAATTTCATCTAAAATAAGAAGCGCACCTACTTCTTCGCATCTCTTTTTTAGATTAATTAAATAATCAGTATCCGGAACTAAAAATCCCGCAGCTCCCTGAATGGTTTCAAGAAGTACACAGGCTGTTCTTTCTGTAATTTTATCGAAATCGTTTTCATTATTAAACTCAATAAAAGAAACCATCGGTAATAAAGGTCGGAATTCTCTTTTGTGGATTTCATTTCCTGAAACACTTAATGCACCGTGTGTATTGCCATGATAAGAGTTTTTGAAAGAAACAATTTCTTCTCTTCCCGTATATCTTTTTGCTAATTTTAAACTGCCGTCGATTGCTTCTGCCCCACTGTTGACCAAATAAGTGATTTCTAAAGGAGCAGGAGTTGCTTCAGCTAATAATCGGCACAACTCGACAGGCTTTTCCTGAGCATATTCGCCATATACCATCACATGAAGATATTTATCAGCCTGCTCTTTAATAGCATTAACTATTTTCGGGTGCGAATGCCCCAAAGTATTTGCAGAAACCCCTGCTACAAAATCGAGATATTTTCTTCCGTCTTTTCCAAAAATATAGCTTCCTTCTGCTTTTTCTACTTCAAAACCTGCTGCAAATTGCGTCGTTTGAGCCTGATATTTAAAAAAATCGTTTTGCATTTCCATTGTATGAAAAATTTTAGGCAAAGCTAAAAAACATTCATCAGATGCAGAAATTTAAACTCTAATAATAAAGCTAAACGAAAAGAAAACATTGAAAATATTAAAAAAAATCCAAACATTTTGAAGATATGTATATTAGCAGGTTTTTATTGATGCGCATAAGTTTGGTAAATCATGCGCATGAATTGGATAACTCAAACGCATCATTTTATAAGTTCATGCGTATGAATTAATAACTAAGTAGAAGATTAACCATTTTTCAAGGTTTTGTACCTTGACAAGGCTCTCCAAAACAAGCAAATATTTACAAAAGAAAAAGACCAGCTTAAAAACTGATCTTTTGATATTTATTTTCTTACCCTTTTAGGTTTTTTAGCTTCTTCTTTAGCCTTTTCTTTCTCTGCAACTTCCTGTACTTTATTGTAAAGTGCATCGTTGGGTTCGTATTTTATCTCTTCATAGTTTGGTGAGTCGACGAGAATATCCTGCCATTTCCGTATTCGGTCTTTGGTATTCCAGTTGAAGTCTTCAAACTTTTTCTGCTCAGGTGAAATCTGGCTCATCGGATACGTCTTTGCAGCCGCACCAATACTGCAGGAAATAATCTGCACCTGACGCTGATCAAACAACGCACCGATAATCCCACACAATGAAACGGTAACGCCTATTCTGTCGTTAACCTTTGTTTTCTTATTAAATTCATCGGCATATGTTATTGCTTCGGCATTTCCGATTACTTTAATTTCTTTGATATCCGGCCCTTCATAATACACCGTCATCAACTTTCCTTTTACCTGATGAAATTCATCCAGAAGATTTAAAGAATCTACTTTCGCAATCGCAAAACCATTTCCTATCACTTTTAAAGAATCGATATTTTCAGTTTCTGTGTTAAAATAAGCTTCCACTTTATCACCTGTAACCTGTTTTTCGCCACTCCATAAAATTGGATCCTTATACATGTGCATAATTCCATCTGTCTCGTTGTAAGCGATAGAATCTGCTCTTCCTTGCGCATTTGATTTGTAGATTCTAGCTTTTTTGAAAGCTCTCAAGTAACTTTTCTTTTTGGTAATATCAGCGGTATCGGGCTTCTGATAAGTCAGAATTTTTTCCGATGCAAAATAAAGCGAATCTTTCTCAAAAATCTTAACAGCATAAGGTTCTTTGGTCATCATTGCTGAATCTTTCTTTTCGAAAATTTCACCATACCCACCTTTCACATATCTTTTCTCTAGAGGATCGTCAAGCGTTACATTTCCTGTAGCTTTTCCAAATCCGGTAAGCTGATTATAATACATCTCATCTCCTGTAAGAATTTTGTCATTGTAATAAATCCTGGAGTTTTTCGTAAGAAAAGACTCTTTGGTATTCATATTATGAGTTCCTTTCTCGGTAATGATTCTGTTCTTAGGATTTTTGTTGTTGGTAATTGTAGTATAACCGTTGATGGTAACGATGTTTGTATTTTGGTTCTGAACCACATTATCTCCTTCTAAAGTATAATCTTTATCTACAATTTTCACTCTTCCGGTCAGATCAATCACTCGGGTTGTCAAAAAATAAGTTGCCGATTTTGTATACGTCGTGCTTTTGCCATCATTGATGGTACCTCCCGTATTAAAATAAGCCTGATTAGAGACTCTGTCGTAATACATAATGTCGGTCTTGATGACTGTTCCTTTAGGATCTGTAAGCACTACATTTTTTCTACCGACACCTTTTTGGGTATTTCCGTCGTATTCCATTTCGCCGGATGTAATTACCGAGCCATCGCTGTTCTGAAGTTTTGTATTGCCTATCGCTTTTACAAAGTTTTCTGCATCATACATCACCACTTCATCGGCAGAAAGAATAGACCCTTGATGCTCTATGACAACGTTTCCTGTAAGATAACGATTGCCATCATATTTGGTGTCTTTATTAATTTCATCAGCGTGAATAATCTTTACCTTATTCCCGGGTTGATTTTTCGGGGGCTGATTTTTGACAGGATTTTGTAAATAAGGATCTCGTTGCACAGGTTTTGGGGCAACCTGAGCAAGCGCAAACGAAGAAATAAATAAGAATAGAAAAAGAATCAGTCTCATTGATTAATCATTCTTAGTGCCATAAAAATACAGCGAATGAGAATCAATTTTTACGCCGAAAGCTCCTTCTATAGCTTCCTTAATTCCTTGAATTCTAGGATCACAGAATTCGATAATTTCTTCAATCTCTTTATCTGAATCTTTTTTGTAAATCACCAAATGATCATGTTGTTTATCAAAATAAGATTTCTCGTAAGAAGATGAAGTCAACGTTTTTTCACCAAACTGATGTTTACGAATCAAGCCTGCATCAAGGAAAATCTCGATAGTGTTGTAAATCGTAGCTTTAGAAACATGATATTTTTTCTGCATCATCAGAAGATATAAGTCATCTACATTAAAGTGATGATCCATATTATAGATCTCTTCTAAGATTGTGTATCGTTCAGGCGTGTTACGAAACCCTTTTTCAAGTAAATAATTTCGTAAAACGTCTTTTATTAAAGCTATATTTTTTTCTTTTTGTAAAGTATCCATTAAAAAATTTATTACTACAAATTTATCGATTTTTATTTAAATCAATATCATGTATTTAAGCTCTGTAATGCAAGTATTAAAAATTTGATCTTCGGAATTCCGACTGTTGAATCTTACTGCTTGAGATAGTTTCTTCCGTTAGTGGAGCCGATTCTACGACAACGTTGTGTGAAGTAACCCCCCAAGATTTGAAGTCATCACTCCCTATATATTTAACAAAATTATAAATATTTAACGTTATTTTTTGTTTTACCGTTAATAGAATATCGTTGATATAGGTGTTATCTATGATCACATACTTCAAGTCTGGCGGAATATTATGAGCCCTCAAAGAAGGATGGCTGCTGCGCGATGGAATTGTGCCATCTGCCATAAGATCTTTTAAAACCATATTGAAATAATCATTGATTCTGCGATCAACTTTAAATCCTAAAAGGAAATTGATTTTATAGATTGTTCCCGGCAAAATCTCATCAACACTGTATTTGAAAGTATAAGGATCTTCCTGATTGACTATGCTCAAGATAAAATAATGATCTGCCCTTTTCGGCTGTTTTTTGATAATCGAATAAATAATTTTCGATTCTATTTCATCATTACGCTTTGCACGGCTAAGATAGGCAAGATTGGTACAATATTTTGGTATTGTCTCATCGAGCTTCATATCTTTAATAATAGATACGTATTTATCAATTTTCACATAGCTTGTAAAGTTTGATTTTAATAGCCTTCCGTTGTACCATGCATACATACAAACTGCAATAAAACCACCCAAAACTACTGTAAGCCAACCGCCATCGAAGAATTTAATCACATTAGCATAGAAGAAACCGGATTCCAGGAAAAGGTAAATGGCAACAAAACCAAAAAGGAATATTTTATTAAGTCTGGTTCGGCTTAGCCAATACGTTAGTAAAATAGTCGTCATCAACATTGTTATGGTTATCGTTAAACCATACGCTGCTTCCATGTGCTCTGATTTCTGGAAGAAAATAACAACAATAAAACAGAAAAACATCAATCCCCAATTGATTCTTGGGATGTACATTTGTCCTTTTACTCCCGAAGGATATTCAATATGCTGATTGGGCCAGAATGAAATTGACATTGCTTCCGAAAACATCGTAAATGAACCGGTAATTACCGCCTGGCTTGCAATAATTGCAGCCAAAGTTGCCAAAATCACTCCCGGTAAAACCGCCCATTCAGGCATAATTCCAAAAAAAGGATTGACACCTGTGAAAACTTGCTGGTAATTATCTAATAACCAAGCACCCTGTCCTAAATAATTCAGAATCAGCATTAATTTAACAAAAATCCAGCTTACACGGATATTTTTTGCTCCACAATGCCCGAGATCCGAATATAAAGCTTCAGCTCCTGTTGTACATAAAAAAACAGCACCCATAATTACAATCGCACTAGGCGAATGGGTAATCAGGTTATAAGCATATACGGGATTGAATGCTTTTAAAATTTCGATATGATCAAAAATATGCATTGATCCGAAACCTCCCAAAACTAAAAACCACGTCACCATGATAGGCCCGAAGAATTTCCCAATGGAAGCGGTTCCGAATTGTTGTACGACAAAAACAATAAAAAGAATGAAAAGTGTAATGAAAACAACCGGTGTATCAGGATTGTATATTTTAAGTCCTTCAATCGCAGACATTACTGTAAGAGAAGGCGTAATCACACTATCTGCAACCAAGGTTGATGCTCCGATGATGGCGACGACATAGAGCCATTTCTTTTTCAGCTTTTTAACTAAAGAATATAAAGCTAAAATCCCACCTTCACCGCGGTTATCTGCTTTAAGAGCAATAATCACATATTTTAAAGTCGTCTGAAGTGTCAAAGTCCAGATAATACAAGAAAGCGCACCTTCAATATAAGTGTCGAAAGGCATCGTTGAGCCATCCTTCCTTGCATTGACAATTGCTTTCATTACGTAAAGCGGTGATGTACCGATGTCTCCGAAAACAATTCCGAGAGAAACAATAACTCCTACAAATGAAAGCTTTTTAAGGTCTATATGATGACCTCCTTCTGTAACTTCTGCCATGTCAGCTAATTATTTTGAAAGCGCAAATGTATACTAAATTTATGACCCTCAACTAAAATAGTCATGCATTGTATAAATGAAAAAACTTCCTTTCGGAAGTTTTTTTCTATAATCGTATCATAATTATTTAACGTACATCGCTTTTTTGATTTCCTCTTTTACTTTCTCAAGTTTCGGGAACCATTCTGCGAATAAAGCTGCTGAATATGGAGCCGGTGCATCAGGAGTAGTAATTCTCTTGATTGGCGCATCCAGATAATCAAATGCTTTCTGCTGTACCATATAAGTAATCTCTGAAGATACAGAACCAAATGGCCAAGCTTCTTCTAAAATCACCAATCTGTTTGTTTTCTTTACTGAAGCTAAAACAGTATCGAAATCTAAAGGACGAACCGTTCTTAAATCGATTACCTCAACAGAAATACCTTCTTTAGCCATATCTTCAGCTGCCTGAAGAGCTAATTTCATGATTTTCCCGAAAGACACTAGAGTTACATCAGTACCTTCTCTTTTGATATCAGCTTTCCCTATTGGTAAGTAATATTCTTCCTCAGGAATTTCCATTTTGTCTCCGTACATCTGTTCAGATTCCATGAAAATTACCGGATCATTATCCTGAATTGCAGTTTTTAATAATCCTTTCGCATCATAAGGGTTTGAAGGAACGACTACTTTAAGACCCGGAACGTTTGCGAACCAGTTTTCAAAAGCCTGAGAGTGCGTTGCTCCCAACTGACCTGCAGAAGCTGTAGGACCACGGAAAACAATCGGGCAGTTCCACTGACCACCACTCATCTGACGAATTTTTGCAGCATTATTGATAATCTGATCGATACCAACAAGCGCAAAGTTGAATGTCATATATTCTACAATTGGTCTGTTACCATTCATTGCAGCGCCCACAGCGATTCCTGTAAAACCAAGTTCTGCGATAGGTGTATCGATTACGCGCTTAGCACCAAACTCATCCAACATTCCTTTAGAAGCTTTGTATGCACCATTATATTCTGCAACCTCTTCTCCCATTAGAAAAATGGATTCGTCTTTACGCATTTCCTCACTCATTGCCTGCGCAATCACTTCACGAAAAGTATATTCTGCCATATTTATTTGAAAAATTTAGAGTACAAAAATAGTGTTTTTTTATTATTTACATAACAAAAAAGACAACACATTGCTGAGTTGTCTTATATTTAATATTATTTTAAACTGTTTAGTTTACTTTTTGCCAAACCTGCGTTCTTCCTAAAAGAGAAACTCCCATATACCCTCTTACATTCAGCTTATCACCGCTTTTTGTAATGGTGCATTTGTAAGTTTTACCTGTTTTTGGATCTGTAATTGTTCCGTTTGTAAATTCATCACCGTCTTTTTCTAAACCACGAATGATTTCCAATCCTAAAATTGGTTTTCCTTTTCTGTCGTCTTTACAGCCCGTACAGTTAGGATTTGTTGGTTTTATCAATAACTGAGAAACTTTTCCGTAATATTTACCGTCAGATTTTTTGTAAATCTCAACGATAGATTTTGCCTGTTTTGTTTCATCATCAATTGTTTTCCATTTTCCTTCGATTTGTGCAAATGACATCACACTGAATAGTGAAAGTACAAATGTTGCTAATAATTTTTTCATATTATAGAGTTTAATTTATTTATAAGATACCTAAATTCTTAATTAGTTAAAAATAGACATAAATTTTAAACACACAAACATTTTTATTATCCTTTGCATATATAACAACAGGAATACTGCTTTTTGAAATTAAACAATTAAAAAATCAATTCAGCTTTCTATTAATAACGCGGTTCATATAATCCTGATACCAGGCTTTAGCAATTTGTTTTCCTTTTTCGGTTTCGGGAGATTTTACTTTATCATTCAGGTTGTTTTCAAAACCTAAATCATTTTTATCATAAATTCCAATAATATTTTTACCGTCGAATCTGTAAATATAATTTCCATAAATAAACTGCTCCGAACTTCCGTCTGAGTTGACAATTAAAGGCTGATATTTTTTTTCACTTACCAAACTTCTCCCCCAGCTTCTTATTTTTTTATTATATCCAATTAAATCTGCCAAAGTCGGATAAATATCAATTTGCTGCGCCAATTCATTATTCACCCCTTTTAACTGATAAGCAGGATTAGGAGAATAGAAAATCAACGGAACAGCAAAACGATTCATTGCTTTTTCGTATTCTGAATAATAAACCTGATTGGTATGATCTCCTGTAAACACGAAAATGGTATTCTTAAACCAAGGTTGCTTTTTAGCAGTTTCAAAATATTCTTTAATCGCATAATCGGTGTATTGCATCGGTTCATGCATTTCAATATTACCTTTTTTAAATTTCCCATTATATTTTTCAGGAATTTTAAAAGGGTGATGCGATGAAGCCGTAAAAACTGTCGCCATAAAAGGCCTTGACTTCCCTACATTTTTAGCAAAATACTGTAAAAATGGCTCATCCCAAATTGCCCACATTCCATCGAAATCTTCATTGTGATTGTATTCGTCTTTTCCGAAATAATGTTTAAAACCGAGAATATTTCCAAATCCTAAAAATCCCATCGAACCATTCGGAGCTCCGTGATAAAATGAAGTATCATATCCTAAATCATTACAAACCGAAACAATCGACTGAATTTTCTGATTAGAATAAGGCGAACTCGTAAATGCATCCATCAAACTCGGAATTCCTGCCAAAATACTGCTCATCCCGTGAATGGATTGTCTTCCGTTGGCAAAAGTATTCGGGAAAATCAGACTTTCATTCGCCAAACTGTCTATAAAAGGTGTGTAAGAAACGTAATCTTTGATGTTTTTATCTTTATTAAAAGCCCCTGAATATTCTCTACCAAAAGATTCCACAATAAAAATCACAATGTTTGGTTTATCCTGAACCTGTCTGTCGTACGTTTTATAGGTATTTATATTGTCATCAATAAATTTCTGATCAACAAAATGAACTTCTTTAAAATTATTGCTTCCCATTGTTCTGAAAAACGAAAAAGTAGAGTTTAGAACCAAATTTCCCTGAAGCGGAGTTTTTACAAACTTATTGGCATCAACCAAATTTATGGGTCTTGTGCTATGTTTAAAATCACCTCTGATTCCGCCAACAATTAATACCGCAGAAATACACAAAGTCACCACAGACCAAATAAAATAAGGAATAAGTTTTACCGGTTTTTTATAATCAATTTTAAACCTTTTATACAGGAAAACCCATGCAGCCATTAAAAATACAAACCAAAGAATCACAAAAGGATGTTCTGTGATCGAGACCGTAAATACTTTAAAAATATTCGTCTCATGTTTTGCTACCTGAAATGCCGCAGAAGTAAGCCTTGCCTGAGAAAATTTATAGTAAATAAAATCACCAAAATTCATGGCATACGCAATTCCATTGGTGATAAAATACAGCCAGATCATAAATTTCTGATACCCGCTTTTTGTATTGATGACAATTGGAATTAAACTTAACAAAATAAACAAAGCATTCACATATAAAATTGCCGTAAGATCAAATGCGGTCCCATGATAAGCCAGACTCAGATAATCTGAAACGCTGTCTACTTTTATTAAATCTTTATTGAAAAACCAAAACAAAAGTCTCGCAATCTGATAAAAAACAAAAGCTAAGAAAAGCCTGTAACACAAAACGAGTATTTCTTCTTTTCTGAATTCTTTGAAAAATTTCATTTTTAAATAGTAATGTTTTTAAAAGTCAATTATTTATCGGTTGCAAAATTACGTTAAATTCATATGTAGATATTTATTTTTTTATTGGTCATATGTAATCGCTAATTATATGGTCTCATATTTTATTGTCAGTTAGAGCGATTTCACAGGACTGTTATTTTTAGTTGATATTAATTAAGGTTAAAATTTTTAAAAAATGTAATTTTGCTGCTATGAATTTCATTAAGAACAATCTGGCAAACGCCATTACGCTGGGCAATCTTTTTTCGGGTTGCGTTGGTGCTGTACATTTGATTTTAGGTGATTACCAAACAACGGCAATCTGCATTATTCTGTCTTTGGTTTTAGATTTTTTCGATGGTTTTGTGGCGAGAGCTTTAAAAGCCAATTCCAATTTGGGAACCCAGCTCGATTCTTTGGCTGATATGGTAAGTTTCGGATTTATTCCGGGATTGGCGATGTTTAAAATGTTAGAACCATTCGGAAATGAACTTTTCGGATTACAGCTTTCTTTTGAAATTAAATATTTCGGATTTCTTATTACGCTTTTTTCTTGTTTGAGATTGGCTATTTTTAATCTGGATGAAGATCAGAAATATTATTTTAAAGGTTTAAATACGCCAAGTAATACTATTTTGGTTTTTGGTTTATTGTATGCCTTCAAAAAAACTCAAAGCTTTAGTTTTCTTCTTGAAAACGAATTGTATTTATTAATTTTCACTGTTGTTTCTTCTTGGATTCTTATCAGTCCAATCAAAATGATCGCAATGAAATTCAAATCGATGAAACTACAGGATAATTATCCTAAATTAGCTTTGTTAATTGGCTCAATTCTTATTCTGACAATATTTAAAATCGTCGGAATTCCGATGGTAATTCTTTATTATATTTTTATTTCGATTATCTTTCAAAAACAACTTAAATAGTCATGAATTATTAGTTCTCAATAACTCATAATTCATGACTTACAACTCATAACTCAGAAAAAAATGAACTTAAAACTATACAAACCGCTTTGTGTTTTTGATCTTGAAACGACTGGAACAAACGTTGGAAAAGACAGAATTGTTGAAATCTGTATCTTAAAAGTAAATCCTGATTCTTCAAGAGAAAGCAAAACATGGAGAGTAAACCCTGAAATGCCGATTCCGGTTTCTTCGAGCGAGATCCACGGAATTTATGATGAAGACATAAAAGATTCTCCAACTTTCAAAGAAATTGCACCAAAAATTGTTGAGATGATTTCAGGAGCAGATTTGGGAGGTTTTAATTCAAACCGTTTCGATGTTCCTTTGTTGGCAGAAGAGTTACTTCGTGCTGATTTCGATTTTGATTTAAATAAATTCAAATTAGTCGATGCACAAACGATTTTCCACAAAAAAGAGCCCAGAAACCTAGGTGCTGCTTATCAGTTTTACTGTGGCAAAACTTTAGAAAATGCCCATTCTGCGGAAGCTGATGTTTTGGCAACGTTTGAAGTTTTGGATGCACAAGTTGGAAAATATGATGATCTTCCTAAAGAAGTTGCAGAACTTAGTGAGTTTTCTACTCAGAACAGATTTGCCGATTTAGCCGGAATGATTCATTATAACGCAAAAGATCAGGAAATTTTTGCTTTCGGAAAATACAAAGGTCAGGTTGTAAAAGAAGTTTTCCAAAAAGATTTGGGATATTTCGGATGGCTACAAAATGCCGATTTCCCTTTGTACACGAAAAAAGTTTTTACTAAAATTCAGCTTTCAAGTAAGTTTTAATCTTTTTTCAACAGCAAAAGAAATCAAAGACTTTAATTTATTTTATAAACCTTTGTCTCTTATGTGATAAAAATATCTTAATTTTCTATAAGGTATGAAAATTGAGTTATAAAAAATTAAAAAGGATGAGCAACTTAGTTAAGTTTAAATTTTACGAAACTGCACTTGAAGCCAATCGCGACAAGCAGATTCTTGCCGAGAGCAACATTAACAGTTTTATCGCAAACGAACAATTGATACAATCAGATTGGTTGCTTTCGCAGGCTGTTGGCGGAATTCAGTTACAGGTTTTTGAAGATGATTTTGAAAACGCTGAAAAGATTTTAGCTGATTATCACGAAAACAACAAATTTTCTTTAGAAGTTGAACATACTGTTGAAGATCCGAAATTTGATTTTGTCTGTCCGAAATGTGGTTCAAATCACATCTACAAAGACGACAGCTCAACAAGTTTCTTCGGAATTTCTTTGCTTTCAAGCGACAGATATGTTTGTTACTATTGTGAAAATGTGTTTACGCATTAGGAAGTTGGAAGTTTGAAGATGGGTGATGGAAGTTTAAATGATTGAGGATAAATTTTGAGATTGTTTGCTTAAATAACCTTAGCACAAGCTAATTCCACTTTTCGCAATGATACATTTGAAATGACACCCGAAATTCCCCTCCTCTGGATGGGTGGCGAAAATTCGAAAGAATTTTTGACGGGGTGGTTTTTAAACACAACAATTTTTATTAGCCCCGATTGCAGCGACATCCTTTTGTGCAGCGCAGCGTAACAAAAGATACAGCACTTCGGCTTCGCTCAGTATAAACTACAAGCGGGAAAAAGCTTCTAAAAAAAATTAGCAATAAATAAAATGAATAATAAGTGATTCTGAGACTGCTTCTTCGCTTGGCTCATCACAATGACAAATAAATAAATTATGAAAATAATCTGCATAGGAAGAAATTACAGCGAGCACGCAAAAGAATTGGGAAATGCTATTCCCGATAAACCTGTGATCTTTATGAAACCAGACACCGCAGTTCTGAAAGGCAATGATTTTTACATCCCTGAATTCTCCAATGATGTACATTACGAACTGGAAGTGGTGGTAAAAATCTCAAAAGGCGGAAAATATATTCAGAAAGAAGCCGCTAACAAACATTATGAAGAGATTGGATTAGGAATAGATTTCACCGCAAGAGATCTTCAGAGTGATCTAAAATCTAAAGGCCTTCCTTGGGAACTGGCAAAAGGTTTTGACGGCTCTGCAGTAGTAGGAAATTTCTTTAAAAAAGAAAATTATAATCTTGAATCTCTGAATTTCTCTCTTCTAAAAAATAAAGAAAAAGCACAACAAGGAAATTCAAAAGATATGATCTTCAGTATTGATGATATTATTGCTTTCGTTTCACAGTATTTTACATTGAGAGTGGGCGACCTGATTTTTACAGGAACTCCGGAAGGTGTAGGAAAAGTATCTGAAAATGATGTATTGGAAGCATATCTTGAAAATGAAAAAGTCTTGGATCTAAGAATTATGTAACATTATCATTTGAGTTGGTCTGTTTTTTTCATATCTTTAAAAGACTAAAATTACAAATTCAAACTTATGATTAATATTATTTTACCTGTAGATTTTGGAGAGAAAACAGATCAGCTTGTTGACGGTGCCGTAAAATTTGCCAAAGAAGTAAACGGAAAGATTTGCCTCATACATGTTGCGCCAACAGATATTGGTTTTGCCATCGGAGATATGGGATATCAGTATTTTCCGGAAGTAGAAGAAAATGAGATCAGAGAAGAATTGGTGCTTCTGAATAAGATCAACCAAAGAATTCTTGCTCACGATGTAGAATGCGAGCATATTTTGAAACAGGGCATCGCAAAAGATATTATCCTGGAATATTCTGACCTTAAAAACGCCAGTTACATTGTAATGGGTTCTCACGGAAGAAGTGGCATTTACGATGTTTTTGTAGGAAGTTTAACCAAAGGATTAACGAAAAGTTCAAAAATTCCGGTATTGGTTCTTCCCATTCACGAATAATTTCAGCTGAAAACATAAAAAAGACCGATCAAAAATTTTGACCGGTCTTTTTCTATATAACCAATTAATTAACCTTCTTTTTTATAGATCGCAGGATCGTAGTAAGGGTTCTTCCCTTCTGTCGGAGAATAATACTCTTTGTCTTTGTTGTTTCCAAGATTTACTACCAAAACGTAGCACCAATATGTGAATAGTACACAGCATACTGCGAACAAAATCCAGTTTAATACGTTTCCGAAAATATCGTAGAAACCAAATGCCCATTTGAATGCATCACTCAAGAATAGAAAGAAAGACGTCATTATTTTCCTTTTTTAAATTAACTTTGCACAAATTTATAAAAAATGTTTAGATTACTTTCAAAAGAAAGCAATATTTTTTCAATTCCTGTGTATATTGGTTTTCTTCTTTTAATCGTAATATTATTTAACATACTGAATTTCAATACTTATGAGGGCATTATTGCCGGAATTACTTTTATTGGAATTGCACTGGGATATTTCTGTTTTAATGCAATAGATCTCAATTATCATACTCATTTGCCATTATTCCTCTACACATTTTTTATTTTTGGACTTTATGACGGCAGTATCGACTTAGGAATTGCCGTTGCCATTCTTACCAATTCTTTCCTCTTGCTACTTTTAACAAGTACTAATGAAGACCTCAGAAAGAAGTCATATGTTTTGGTAGGTTCTATTGTTGCGTTAAACTTTATATTTCTGCCAACCACCTGGCCGATGATGATTTTTGTACTGATTCACCTTATTGTTACTTCAGAAAGAATTGGCTTAAATATTTTCAGATTTCTATTGGGAATTATTATGATTGGGTTAAGCTATTTCTCCGTAATGTTTTTCTTTCAGTTCAACTCATGGAATACAGATTATATTCCTTTCGGAAAAATGAAAATGGTAACTGATTACTTAGACCTCTTTTCGCTGATTCCAATTGCTTTGATGCTGATCTATGCAATTTATGATCACTTTACGCATTACAATAAGAAAAGCCCGGTAAGCAGATACAAATATACTTTCTTGCTCGTTTTTTCGTTAGCACAGCTTATAACCATCATTCTTTATATGGATAAGACCTATGAATATTTATTGCTTCTTGCTTTTCCGTCAACGATTATTTTAAGCCGTATGATGAAGTTTTTACCCAAATACTGGATGCAGGAAGCGAGTGTATGGTTAACTATTATAAGCTTAGTTGCTTTTAAGGCAGGTACGCATTTCAATTTATTTTAAAAAAAAGATTATGATTCAAATAGACGATAAATTAATTTCTGAAGATATTTTTTCTGAAGAATTTGTTTGTAACCTTACCAAATGTAAAGGTGCATGTTGTGTAGAAGGCGATGTAGGAGCGCCTTTAGATAAAGACGAGCTTGTGATTTTAGATAATATTTATGATAAGATAAAGCCTTATCTTACAGAAGCAGGAATTAAAGCATTAGACGAGCAAGGAACATGGACAACCGATCCTATGGACGGAATGTATGTGACCCCAATGATTGAAGATGCAGAATGCGCATACGTAACTTTTGATGATCGAGGAATTACAAAATGCGGGATCGAAAAGGCCTACGAAGATGGTGCTATTGACTGGCAAAAGCCAATCTCATGTCATTTATACCCCATAAGAGTTACAGAATATTCTACATTTTCTGCTTTAAACTATCATGAATGGCCCATTTGCAACGATGCGTGCACTTTGGGGAAAGAACTTCAGGTTCCGGTGTATAAATTCCTTAAAACTCCGCTTACCAGAAAATATGGTGAAGATTTTTACGCTACTTTGAGCGATGTTGCCGAAGAGTGGAAGAAGGAGTATGGGAAATAATTTTAGTTGATAGTTGATAGTTGATAGTTGATAGTTGATAGTTGATAGTTGATAGTTGATAGTTGAAAAATAAATGATTTTGTTATAATTACAATATTTTTGAGTGATTGGAAGTCCCAAAGGGACGGCTTAACAAAGAATAGGATGCAATCCTATTGATTCAATACAATTCATTGAAACGCATCAATAATTCAATAAAAACAAACCACCGCAGAAAAGTTTCTGCGGTGGTTTCGTTATATTTAATCAATTAAGATTATTTTACTGCGCTGGCTTTTACTGCTGCAGAAGTTTCTTTCTTAGGAGCACTTTCCCACCCGTCTTCAGGCATTAAAGTAGCAACGACTCTGTTTTTTGTCAGGTATTTTTTAGCAACATCCTGCAGATCTTTTACAGTCAATGCTTTTACTTTTTCCTGATAATTTAAGATGTCATACTTATCGCTTCCGTCTAATTGATTTTTAGAAATAGCATTCATCCAGTAAGAATTGTCTTTGATGTCTGTTTTGTAATCATTGATCTCCCCTTCTTTGTACTTATCAAGATCTTTTTGCTCAGGGCCTTTATCGATCAGTTTCTGAATTTCTGCAATTGCACTTTTCGTCAGTTTATCTGCATTTTCAGGTCCGCAAGGGAAGCTTAAGCTAAAGCTGTAGTTATTATAAGGTACTTTCCCCATATATCCTCTTGCTCCACCGCCGTAGATTCCGCTTTCGTCCTCTCTCAGTTTTTCAATTACCTTGATGGTAGCCACTTCACCTAAAGCCGCAAGTGCTAAAGCTTCTTTCTCGTTGTAAGTAGTTTCACCAGAATAAACGATCTGCACCAGACTCTTCGGATCTTTACCTTTTTTGTACACTTTGGTATGATCTCCTGTTATCGATCTGTATCCGGTATCTTTGAATTTGGTTGTTTTTCCGGTCGTCGGTAAACTTGCGATATACTGTAAAACTTCATTTTTAAATGTAGCTTCATCAATATTTCCTACGAAATAGAAATGGAAATTTCCGGCGTTCGCAAATTTCTCTTTATAAACATCGTATGCTTTTTTGTAATCAGTCGCTGCCCAGTCTTTTGCCAATGGAAGAATGCCGATAAATCTCGGATTTTTCTGATTCGTAAACTTAGCATGTTCACTTGCAAAATACGTCTGTGGATTAGACAGAATATTATCCAACATGGCAGACTGCTTTACAATATAAGCATTGAACGCTTCCGGATTGTAATTTAAGCCTGTAAAATAGGCATAAAGAAGCTCCATAGCCGTACCAAGATCTTTTTGATTGGTTCTACCTGATATTCCTTCCAAAGTGCTGCTGATGTAAGGATTTACGCTTACCTGTTTTCCTGCCAGATAATTGGTAAGTTCGGCTTTAGATGCGCCGTTTACTCCTGCTTCCGTTAATGCCTGATAAGCAAACTGAGTTTTATTGTAATCTGCGTCGCTCAATAATGAGTTTCCACCTAAACTTCTTGCTGAGAAAACAATTTCATCATCTTTAAAGTCTGTTTTTTTGAATGTTACTTTTGCACCATTGCTAAGCGTCCATGTTGTGGTGCCTAATTTCGCATCGGTTTCAGTTTTAGCAATTTTCCCATCAGATTTAAATGGTTTTACCAGATTTTTAATGGTCGCCTTTTCTTCATAAGGTTTAAGGTCAGCCATTTTTACATCTTCAAATGTCTTTAGAACCATAGCTTCTGTAGGCATCTTTACATTGTCTTTTTTAGGACCGGTAATGATGATTACTCTGCTGTCTTCTTTTACCATTTTCTTGATCACATTATTGGTCTGTGCCAACGTAACTGACGGCAGGAAGTTTTTCACATCTTCAAATTCCCATGCAATTCCCGGCATTGGTTCCTGCTCCAGGAAGTTTCTTACATATTCGTCTACCAAAACGTCGCTTTCCGTTTTGTCGCGGTTGTTGTACGAGCTTTCCATATTAGACATCACCTGAGATTTTGCTCTGTCGAGCTCACTTTGTGTGAAGCCAAATCTTTTTGCTCTTTCAGTTTCTTCTAAAAGTACTTTCAAAGCGTTTATCTGATTGCCCTCTTTTACCAATGCAAATCCCTGGAAAGCTTCTTTAGTTCTTGCATATGTTCCGCCGTGATAAACAGATCCGAAAGTAAACGGAGGATTGTTTGAATTTACCAATTCTCTCAATCTGTTATTAAGCATCTGAGTTGCAAGATTTTCGATTAAGCTTTGATTGTATTGCTCTACGGTAACATCCGGTGTATACGAGCCTTCATCCTTCATGATAAACTGAACCATAGAATTGGTAGCATCCGGATCGGTTTCTATCGCCACCAAAGTTTCTGTGTGATTCGGAAGATCAAAAGATTTTCTTTCTCTCGGCTTAGAAGGATTTTTGTATTTGCTGAAATTTTCTTTAATTTTCTTTTCTACCTCATCTACATTAATGTCTCCCACTACCACCAATGCCATCAAATCTGGTCTGTACCAGTCTTTGTGAAATTGTCTGATTACTTCAGGCTTAAAATTCTGAAGCACCTCTTTGGTACCGATTGGTAATCTGTTGGCATATTGTGATTTGTGTAATAATTTTGGCAAATATTTATCAGACATCCTTTTATCTGCACCTAAGCCTAATCTTAATTCTTCTAAAACAACACCTCTTTCTTTGTTGATCTGCTCATCAGTCAATGTTGCGTTAAAAGCCCAGTCTTCCATTACTTTTAAACCGGAATCTAGATTACCTGGTTTATCTAACGGAACGGGAAGCATGTAAACGGTTTCGTCAAAACTTGTGTAAGCATTAAGGTGCTGACCAAATTTCACCCCGATCGACTGTAGGAAGTCTACCAATTTGTTGTCTGGAAAATTTTTGGTACCGTTGAAGTTCATATGCTCCATAAAGTGAGCGAGACCTCTCTGGTTTTCGTCTTCAAGAATAGATCCGGCATTGATGGCCAGTCTGAAATCAACTTTCTTTTCGGGTAATGTGTTCTTTTTAATGTAGTACTTCAATCCGTTTGGAAGAGTACCTGTTCTTACAGAAGCATCCATAGGAATATTCTGTGCAAAAGCCATAGACGACATAAAAATGACCGCAATTATGGACGATAGATTTTTTTTCATACAATTTGATTTATTTTATCTGAGATAAAAATAACATTTAATCCCATACTGAGGAAATTTAATCACTAACTATTTAGTTAAACTTGCGTTAAAGTTTAAAAACAAAAAAACCGGCAAAAGCCGGTTTCCAATATATAATTGATAATGATTATTTAAAATCTGCGTCAGAAACGCCAGAATTAATGGTAACTTTTGATGTTTTAATAACTACCTTCTGTCCGTTTCCTTCAGCTTCAATATCTCCCGGAAATTTGATTCCGTCTACGGTGATGTAAGATTTAATTAGCGCATCACCCACTGGCGAGTTCGATTTATACAAAAGACCTGTAGTCGTATCAAAATAGAATTTACCTTTATCTGAAGTCAGTACATTATAATCTTTACCGTCTAATTTTTCTACGGTTACCCCACTGAAATTGGCCGCATCATATCCTAAAGCATCAATCGTCTTCCCTTTTTTCAATTCAGGAATTGCCGTTGCTGGCAAATCACTTTTTGTACCCATCTGGTTAACGTATCCTTTTTCGCCATCAAACATCTGAGTAACTTCCTGACCCATTACCGACTGTACAGATTTGAATTTGTTACCCATTTTTTTGGTATTCATCGCAATTTCCATTCCCTGAATAGACATTGTATTTTCTGTAATTGTTGTTTTTACAGATTCAAGTTTACTTTTCCCGCCAAGTCCGTTCAGGTAATTATCAATAACCTGTTGAGGAGAAAGTTTAGATTTTACCGCTGACGTTGTTTCTACCGTTGCCGTCTGCGCATTCACAGTAGTGGTAAATAGTACCGCACAGAAAAACGGAATGATGATCTTTTTCATATTAAAATATTTATTTGTTTAAAAGCTTGTGAAACCTATATACTTCTCGTAAAAGCATAATATGATTTCATTATTAAATTAAAGGCATAAAGATAATCATATTGCATAAAAATGAAATAATCTGCAGATTAAATTCTTTAATAAACTACAGACTTTATATCAACATTAACTTTATTGGCAAAAATTTCTGACTTTGATGTACTTGTAACTCTAACTTTCGAGTAGATTAATTTAAAAAAAGTGAAATCCAGATCTCTTCTTTTTGAAACCAAAAAAACCTCCAATTTCTTGGAGGTTTTCATTTTAATAAGGAGCCTTAACAAGGCTATTAAGGTATTATTATTTAGTCAAACCTTCTGGGTTAGCCGGATCTGCCGAGCCAGGTTTTCTGTTAACCAGCAATACATTATACTGATCCGTCAATGCATTCAGCTGATTGATCACGGTGGCGTAAGGTGAGGGTGGTGTTTCTACCAAAAGATGCAGTGCATCTACCCTGTTTCTAAGCGCATAGTACGCAAGATTGGTCTCTTCTCTTTTGCTTTTAATGGTGTCCGGATTAGCATCGCCGTATTCCTGCGTACGCAAAAGGTATTGGGTATTGAATTCTTCATTGGCAGCTTTCATTTCATTTACCCATGATGAAAGATCAAATAAGATGATGGCATCTGCAAGCTCCGGCTTGTGTTCCCAATCACGGAGAAGATTATTGATGGTGGCGGTCTCTGCCTGATAATTGAGCCTGGAAATACCACTTCCATAGAGCGCCATATTGCCAAGAAGCAACTCTGCCTTTTGCTGTCTGTCGGTTTCAAAATGATAGGTGTTGCCCAAAAGAAAATAATAAATACCGTTCACGGCATCATCTCTTCTTTCATCCAGAGCCAATAGTTCCTGTGTTTTTTCGCTTGCCAGTGCTTTCTTGTAAAGGGTTTCCAGCTCTGTGGTTCTGGCTGTGAGGTCGGTAAGCTTGGCTTCAATCTCCAACTGTTGTGGATTATTCAGATTAAGGATCGCCAGATAGTCTTTTACGTATTGCAGGTATTCTGCATTACGAAGTTTAAATAAATCAATTGCGTTCATTGTTTTGTGTTTTATTAAGTTATTGATTCAATGATATTTTGAAAATATTTTTAAAGATTTCCCGAAAGCTTCTTACTAGGGTGTTTTGCCTTTTCGTGGGTTCCCGCAAGTCTGTCGCAGGGGTGAAAGAAGGTTTCAAGAGTTGCCGAAAGTTTCTTACTAGGGTGCAGGAGCTTTTCGGAGGGTCATTTTAGGATTTACTGCCCTGTTTTTGAGGATTGTTTTTTTTCATTCATTTTTTTGTGTTGTGTAGGATTGAGTTTTATTCTTCAATCTTAAATCAAATGTAAAGAATTTTTTAATAGGCAGATGAAAAAATATTTCTTATTTATCTCCTTGTTGTTATCCTATGAAAAAGTATATTACCGCTTTAAAAATCACATTTAGTTTGTGAAAAAAATCTATTGCTCAGGCTGTGTCTGATTCTTATAGTGGCTATCACAGCTTACTCCTGTAGAACGGATCAATTTACCGAGGTCAGTCTTTTATTAATGACAGCTCAAAATTTCAGCTTACCTCGAAAAGAATTTCTCTTGATGAAAGTAAGCATAAAGCAAAGCTTCTTCCCGAACTGGAAAAGGCAGAGGATAGCTTTATAAAACCAATGCACAGTGTAAAGTGGTCGATTACGGAAACTAAAGATATTGTATTAACAAAACAGTAAATAGTGAAAAATATATTATTTATATATTACTCTCAGTTAGGTTACAAACCAAAAAAACCTCCAATTTCTTGGAGGTTTTCAAATATTTATATCAGAATAAATTATTTCTTCAATTCTTCTAAAAACTCGTCGTGAGAGATTTCAGTTTCCTTTTTAGTTGCTTTTTCAAGGATAACGTCTTTCAATTTAGCCATTGCTACTTCAGAAGAAATTTGTCTTACCTGCTCTTGGTCTTTCAACATTTCAGCAGCATATTTTTGAACTTCTTCATCACCTAAGTGGTGAATTCCGTAGATTGCCAATTGATTTTTTACCAATTGCTCAGCCTGAGCCAAAACATCAGCATAATCTAATTGAATATTGTTATCTGACATCAATTTACCTTCGATAATTTGATATTTCAATTGAGTTTTCTCAGCTTCAAGAATTGCCTGCGCCTGCTCTTCAGACTGGATATTCTGGTTAGAGAAGATCAACCACTTCGTCAGGAAAGACTCAGGAAGTTTTACTTCTTCTTTTTCAGAAACCTGCTCCAACACTTTATTTACAAAGTGTACGTCTGCATTTTGCTGGAAGTACTCATCCAATTCAGCTTTTACTTTATCTTTAAGCTCTTCTTCAGTTTTGATGTTTCCTTCACCGTAAACTTTATCAAATAACTCCTGATTAAGTTCTGCCAAGTTTAAGCTATAGAAATCTTTTACTTTTACCTCAACTTCAGCGTGGTGTAAATGCTCAACTTCTTCTTTAGCGAAACCTAATTCTTTAGCCAAATCTTCATCAGCAGCAAGAGTTTCTTTAGAAACTTTTACAGACTCATCCATTTTCAAACCTTTAAGCAACTTGAAAGCAGCTTTGTTTTCAGCTGTAATGGTAGCCATTTTTGGTGCGTGATTGTGCTCTCCTTCTGCACCTTCTTCTACAACCTGAGTAATCTCGAAGTTGATGTAAGAATCTTTAGTGATCTTATCTTGAGGAACCTGCTCAGCAAAACGCTTCTGCATATTTTCTATGCTCTTGTTGATTTCTTTTTCAGAAGCCGAAACTTTGTAGTGAGGCGCTTCATATTTAGCCAAATCAATAGTAAACTCAGGCTCGTAACCTACTTCGAAAGCTACTTCCAACTGCTCTGCATTATGATTAAAATCATTCACAGGCTGTGGAACCGGCTGACCAACTAATCTTAGTTTGTTTTCGTTGATATAGTTATTTAAAGCATCAGAAACTTGTTTGTTGATTTCTTCGAATGCAATCCCTGCTTCATATTGCTTTCTAACCATACTCAAAGGCACTTTCCCTTTTCTGAAACCAGGAACTTGTGCATTTTTAGCATAATTAATCAATTGCTTTTCTACTTTTTCTTTGTAGTCAGATTTCTCCAATGTTACTGTAAGCAATGCACTTACATCATCATGGTTTTTTGCGGTAACCTTCATTATTGATTAAAATTTTAGGTTGCAAAAATATGAATTTTTTATTAAAACAAGACATTCCTTTTGTTATAATACGTTAAAATAAAAAAGACATTACCGAAATAATGTCTTTTATACTATTAAAAATTTGTCTGAGCTAACTTTTAGTGCGTATCAACAGTAATGTCTACATCACTTTCGCCTCCCTGAGTTTGCCCCAACTGGTTGGTAGCAGAAGGATAGTTTTGATTTACAGAAGTAGGCGCATGAATCAATTTAATATTCATTTTTCCTGTAGATTGTGTAGAATTAATAGTCCATTCTGTTTTTAACCCTATTTTGTTTCCATCTGTTCTTACAATGTCGTCTGCAGCTCTCAAGACAACAATATCAGCATTTGCAGGTGCAAAAGTGATAAAATGATGATCTTTTTCTTCTACAATTTCATCTGAAGAGTGATAATGGTCATCATGCTTGATCTGAAAATCCAGTACAGCAGTATAGGTATCTCCCTGGTGCAAGTGAAGGTGAGCATCTGCAACTCCGCCAATTACGTTTACCGTTTGAATATCTGCAGCATCGGCTTTATTGGTCAATGTTAAAACGACTTTACCAATCTCGTCATGCTCATGGATATCTTCCGGGATGTCATCATCTCCGTTTCTACATGATAGGATAAAAACTGTAGCTAAAAGTAATAGTGTTATGTTGAATAATTTTTTCATTTTAAATTTAATTTTAAGTATTAATAATTAGAAATTGTATTTCAGAGTAACGATAAAGTTTCTTCCGGATTCCGGCATAAAATATCTCAGTCTGTTAAGATATTCACGATACTCTGTATTAAAAATGTTATTGATTCTGAAATTAAGATTCAGATTTTTAAATAGGTCTGCACCTACAGATGCATTGAATAATGTGTATGCTGAAGGAGGTGTACTGAGGTCAAGTTCTTCATTGAATGTAGTTCCATCTTCAATAAAATCAAGATTTTGATTTCTGATCGGGAAACGTTTCTGTCTGAACACACTTTCGTTTTCCAAGCGTACATAGAAGTTTTTGGGTGTGTTCAGTTTAAACTCAACCGCATTTCTCAGATTAGCCGGCATCATCAAGATCAGAGGCTCGTCATGGGTAAGATCATCTCCTTTTAATGCACTGAAACTCGTATTCCATTTTAAATTATCAAGAATATTAAGTTCCGCATCGGCATCAATTCCGAAAATTCTGGCTTTAATCTGCTGATAACTCCAAACCGGGAAAACGCCTCTATTTGAAGATTCGATACCTGTTGGCACCTGATTGATAAAACTATCTGAAATCATGTAATATGGATTCACCTCAACATGCAATCCTTTCAAAACATTGAATTTCCCAATCATCGAAAGGTTAGCATTATAAACCGTTTCTTTCTGAATAGATAAATCTCCTTCCTCGATAATTGCAGCAGAATGATGAAGCCCATCAGAGAAAAGTTCCGCAGGGTTCGGAGTTCTGTCTGCTCGTGCGAAGTTTAATTTAAGTTCAAAATTATTATCAGGCTTATAATTGAATCCCAAATTGGCAGAAAAATTATGATAATCTAGGATAGGACGCGTCAAAATTCTGCTGTCGACTTCCTGTACAAAGAACTGGGGATAACGACTTGCAAATTTTTCGTTCCAGTCTTTTGCATCATAATATTTGTAAGCATCATATCTGCTGAAATCATATCGCGCCCCGGCTTCTGCATTTAGCGTTGAACTGAATTTATATTTAAATACAGAAAAAGCACCTGCATCATACTTATAATAATCAGGAATTAAACGTCTTGCTTTCGTTGCAGGATTTGGGTAGTTATCCTGAAAACCTGCCGAAAGACCGCTTTCTAAGCTCCAGTTTCCTCGTTCTAAAAGATGGGTAAGACTGGCAGAATGTGTAATCAACCGCAGATCCATCGAAGGAAGTTCATTGAGCTCTCCTCTTCTGATATCAAATTCCTTACGGCGATTCATCTGAAAACTATATTGAAAGCTTAGTTTTCCAAAGTTTTCAAAACGTTTGTAAGCCGACAGTTTTGCAATATGATGCTCAACCTCCTGCTTAGGATTCACAATATCATAACTGAAATTATCAAGGTAATAAGGCTGTCCAAATTTGATCGCATTTCTAAAATCTAAATTATTTCCTAAATGCGCACCTTTGAAAATCCCGAATTCCTGATTAATTCCGCTGTATGAAACATCGAAACCCTGCATAAAACCATGACTTCCAAACGAGAAATTAAAAGAATTTATTTCAGCTCCTGTATTTTGAAGCGTGTGATGTGGAATGTATAAATCTCCCAACTTTTTATAACTCCCTCCAGTTTTTACAAACCATTGGTTAGTCCACGTTTTAGCTACATTCGCTGATATTTCACCTCCTCTACCATTAGAAATACCGGAAAGTTTTATATTTCCCATAATGGTATCTCTTTTGGGCAAAACTGCAGGTTCCAAAACTACTGCTCCGCCGACAGCATCGCTTCCATACTTCAATGCAGAAGCACCTTTCACGACATCGATGTGCTCAAAATCATTTACATCCACATTGGGAGCATGCTCTACACCCCACTCCTGTTCCGCCATCTTCACGCCATTGTTCACGATTGCAATTCGGCTTCCATACAAACCATGAATTACAGGTTTTGAGATATTATTACCTGTTTTAAGTGCCGTAACTCCAGATATCTTCGATAACAAATTCCCCAGATTTTCTGTAGAATTTCTTTCGATTTCCGTTTTATCAAGTGTTCGCATAATCACAGAACCTTTCGTTTTGTGGCTTCCGTGTATGGTTACGGTTTCTATATCACCCGTATGGTGCTCTAAAGTAATTGCTAAATGCAAATCTCTGTTGACTCCTACATTTTCAGTATAATCATCACACAGAGCATGTTTAGCAATGAGCTGATAATTTCCTGCAGGAATATTTTTAAATGAAAACTCACCTTTTTTATTGGTTTTGGCTGTGAAATCTCCGATTCGTACCACTGCATTTTCAAGCATGGTTTTATCGTGGAAATCCTGTACTGTCCCCGCTACCGTGTAAGTTTTCTGTGCGTTTGTTATTGCAAATCCGCATAGGATAAGCAGTACACTATATATCAATTTCATTGTAAATAGATTGATTGGGTATGTTTCAAATTACTCATTATTATAAATGGATAACATGAAAAATACATCCGTTAAAAATTTTGAATTGGATTTTTTTACTTGAAACTGTAAACCTTTACGTTCAATTTTGAATCATTAAGATCTTATTGAAGTAGTTTAGAATATAAAATTCAGCTTAGCTTTTTAAGAGATACCTGAAAAATCTATATAATTCTCTTAATGAAACTTAACTCCTAAATTTACCTTAACGGTTTAAAAAGTCTAGTTTAATTAAAATAACATCATGCAGCTAAAACTATTCAAATTTGAAAAATTTAAAGCAAAAAAAATCCGAAAAAGAATCTATTGATTATGAAATTGCGGGAGGTCCGCGAAGTTGAAAAGAAAATTTAGTTTGTGACCAGATTTTTTCCTGTACAGCAAAAACCTGCTCTACCTCATGAGTATGTTTGATCAAAGTGAAACTAAATTCGTCTGGTAATAAAGTATTTCCTGTTGCTAAGAAATGACAAGCCAAACAGTCGCCTGCTTTTTCTTTCGCATCAGTTTTTGAAATAGAGTTTTCAGTTTTTTTAAGATTGAAATGCTTAAAATCTGCAGACTCATGGCTGTGAAAGCTTGAAGAAAAGAGCGCAAAGAAGTAAATCCCAAGCATCAGCTTTGAGATAAAATTCTTTAATTGTCTACCTTTCTTAGAAATCATTGGGCAAAATTATAAAAATAAATTAAAAACTTAGATAAAGTTTTATTAAAATGCTTTGAATAATATGTAGAAATGAATGCTGTTTTGTTACAAACCATCCAAAAAATTATTTTGAGACGCTTCGAGAACCTCAGACATCTTTAATACTAACTGTTTTCTTTATCCTGTTTGTCATTTCGTAGGAATCTATGCGGAATTTTTAGAGATTGAATTGTAAAAATCAAAGTTTACATTCCTACGGAATGACAAATGAGACGGATATTTTTTAGTATTTGATTAGAAATTAATCCAATTTTGTTCCCAAATGTTCCCATTCCTGCAATGCAAGGTCGAGATCTTCTTTGGTTTTATTGTATTTTTCTAACGTTTCTTCAGAAGGATTTTCTTTGGTGAAAGACGCTTCGAAATTTTCTATCGCTGTTTCCAGTTCAGAAATTTTTTCTTCTACTTTCTTTAGTTTATTCTGAATACTTTTTTGCTCTTTGCTTACCATCACAGTCGATGGCACATCAGCTTTTGGCTCCACTTTAACCTCAACCTTAGCCTTAACATCATCCGTGTGAAGTTTTGCCTTCTCTGCAGAAATTTCTCTAATGCTTTCTTTCTGTCTGAAAACAAGATATTCGTTGATATCGCCTAAGAATTCTTTCATTTTACCGTCACGGAATTCGTAAATCTTGTCACAAAGCCCTTGTAAAAATTCTCTATCGTGAGAAATCACGATTAACGTTCCTTCAAATTTCTGTAAAGCCAATTTGATAATCTCTTTAGACTGAATATCTAAGTGATTGGTAGGCTCATCCATAATTAATGTGTTGAAAGGACGAAGAAGTAGTTTACAAAGAGCCAAACGGTTTCTTTCACCTCCGGAAAGTACTTTTGTCTTTTTATTTACAGCTTCACCCTGGAAAAGGAAAGATCCCAATAAATCTCTAACTCTTGGTCTTGTTTCTTCGGTTGCTGCATCTTCAGCTTCTTCCTGAACGGTTTTGTTTGGCGTTAAAACTTCCTCCTGATTTTGAGCAAAATACCCGATATTTACGTTGTGACCTAAATTCCAGCTTCCTGAATAATCTTTTATATCGCCTGAAAGAATTTTTGCCAGAGTTGTTTTCCCTTGTCCGTTTTGTCCTAAAAGAGCAATTCTGTCGCCTCTTTGAACGATAAAATCTACATCATCAAAAATTTGTTTTTCTCCGTAAGCTTTTCCAAGATTTTCAGCTTCGAAAATAACTTTCCCGGGAACCTGTGATTGTACGAAACGGATATTGAATTTAGAAACGTCTTCGTTATCCACTTCAATACGCTCTATTTTATCTAATTTTTTAATCAAAGACTGCGCAAAAGAAGCTTTTGTAGCACTTGCACGGAATTTGTTGATGTTATCTTCCATCTGCTTGATTTCCGCATCCTGATTCTTTTTAGCCTGAATCAGTTTTTCACGACGGTCTTCACGCATCACCAAATATTTGGAATAATTGGCTTTATAATCGTCTACTTTTCTGTTATTTACATCAAAAGTTCTGTTACAAACCGCTGTCATAAACTGTTTATCGTGACTTACCAGAAGAATTCCTCCCGGATAATCTTTCAAAAAGTTTTCAAGCCAGATGATAGATTCCATATCCAGGTGATTGGTAGGCTCATCCAGAAGCATCAAATCATTTTTCTGAAGAAGTAGTTTTGCCAATTCGATTCTCATTCTCCAACCTCCGGAAAATTCGTCAGTTATTTTTTGGAAATCATCCGCTTTAAAACCTAAACCAAACAAAACTTTTTCGATATCACCTTCCAGATTATAGGCATCGTGATGCATCAAAAGATCATTGAGATCGGTCATTCTGTTGATCAAATCTGTGTAAGAATCACTTTCATAATCGGTTCTTACCGTCAATTGATGATTTATTTCTTCCAATTCATCTTTCCATGCATTAATTTGCTCGAAAGCCTGCATGGTTTCATTCCAGACAGTTCTTCCTTTCACAAAATCAAGATCCTGTTTCAGGAAACCGATGGTAATATTTCCTTCAGGAACTACGTTTCCTTCATAGAAAGTAATTTCGCCGGAAAGCATTTTCAGAAGCGTAGATTTCCCCGCTCCGTTTTTACCGACCAAACCAATTTTATCATCCTTTTTGATGGTGAAATTTACGTTTTGAAATAAATAATTACCTGAATGATGTAATCCTAAACCCTGAACAGAAAGCATTTGAAATGAATATTAAAAGTGAATATTGAATATGAATCTTTTTCGGGTGCAAAAATACGGAAAAGAAATGAATGACAGGAAAATAAAAAAAGAGCCGTCAAAAATGACAGCTCCCCGCTAAATTTTTAAAAACATTTGCCTAGAATTTATTTCAGAAACTCAGCAGGTGTATTTACTCATTACTAAAGAAAAAACTCCGTTAAAATAAGCACAGCAAAATAACGCAGTAAAATAAAAAGTATAATGAGTAGAAATACCCAAATATAAAAATCCGTATAAATACGGATTATATGTTTTTTTAAGCCGGAGAATAAATATTGTTAACAATGGCATAAATCACAATTCCAACTGTATTTTTAGCGCCAATTTTTTCGATAGCTCTTTGCCGGTGACTTTCTACCGTTCGTGGGCTAATAAAGAGTTTTTCTGCAATCTCGTGATTGGTAAATTCCTGGCAAATCAACTTCACGACATCTTTTTCTCTCTCAGAAAGATCATCATCCATACTGAAGAGTGACTTTTTTTTGGAAGTACTATTCATATAAGAAAGAAGCATCTCATGATCTTCATTCGTAAAGAAAATACCGTTTTCGAAGACTTTTGATATCGCTTCTATAAATAATTTTTTATCAGAATTTTTCGGCAGGAAGGCAGAAACCCCCAACTTGACCATATAGCCAAGAACCGATGTTTTGTAATGTGATGAAAGGATAATAATTTTAAGATCGGGATATTTGTCTTTTAGAATCTCCACCAATTCGAAACCGTTCATAGGCTGCATCTGAACGTCAACTAAAGCAATATCCGGGAAATCTTCTGTGGGACACTTCTCAAGATTCTCAAGAAATAGGTTTCCGTTATTTGCCATCATCGTTACAGAAAAGTTTTTTTCTTTTGACAACAGCATTTTTACTCCTTCAAGAATCAACTGCTCATCATCAACCAAGGCAATTTTTATATGGTGGCTCATTATTTTTTCTGAATTTTAAAGATTAATCGACTTCCTTTATTTATGATACTTTTCCATTTGAATTGGGCATCCATAGACTGTAGCCTTGATTCTATATTTTTGATTCCCATTCCTTTTTTCACCTTTTCATAATCAAATCCCTGTCCGTTATCAAAGATAACAATTCCTGTAAAATCTTTAAAATCTTTAATGAGAATATCAATTTTATCTGCACTTGAATGCTTTATCACGTTTGTTGTAAACTCCTGTATTATCCTGTAAATCTGAACTTCTATGAAAAGATCTTTCTGAATGTATTTTGGGGAAACAAAAAGTGAAATACTGATTCTTGCCGACAAATTGGTAATCAGCTCTTCGATATACAAAATCAAGCCTAATCTTTCTAAATTCACAGGATAAAGCGAGTGCGAAATATTTCTGGTACTGTCTATCAATTCTGAAATCTGATTAGCAATAACTTCAGAAGTAGAATCATCTTCGATATCAAGATTATTCAGCCATAAAGAGAGAATGTTTAATCTGTTTCCTATATCATCATGCACTGAAATCGCAATTCTTTTACGCTCTTCTTCCTGCACTTTGGTATTTTCTAAAACCAGCTTTTTCTGATGCTGAATTTCTGCTAAATTCTGCACTTCTTTTTCTTTTATAATACGGTCTACAAAAGTTTTGTAAGCCATCAATATAAAAAACACGATAATTGCAAGTGTTACAATTATCAGAATAAGCAGATTGATATTTAAGGTTACTTCTTTAATTTTAAAAAGGTATATACGATTGAACAATAAAGAAAAGTTGACAAAACATTATTCACACCCATTATTAAATAAACACTTTCTGTAGACAAATTAACGAATTGCGACAATACCACAAAAATAAGCACAGAAACCGAATAATAAAAAAAGATACTTGCATCAACCAAAATAAACCGATCTATATTTTTTCCTGATTTAATTTGCTGGATAAGAAATGTAGCAACAAGGCATATTATAGCCAGATTAGAAATAATTTTCGCCAAATCATAATTAAAACTAATTTTCAAACCATAAATAACAAACAAAAACCCGATCGATAAAAGCCCCGAAATGATTAAAAAAATTTTATTTAAATGAAGCTTCCTAATAAAAAGCCCTGTTAAAAGCCAAAATTCTCCGGCAATAAAAAAATGATATAAAAACGAAGTGTCATCTGACTCTAATATGTACGGCAGCGTAAAACTGCAGAATTCAATTAAAAAAAGAAAAACAATATAATAGGTATATTGTTTTTCTTTTCTATTTAGAATGGTAAATTTCCAAAATATTAGAAAAATGAGGGCTACAAGTAGTCCGTAATTGATAAACAAAAATGTTTTGTAAAATTCTACCATTTTATCAATTATTCATCAATCCCAAAATCTGGTATTTTACAGATCGGAGGACATGGCTTTGCATAGTCATATGTATTTGAAATTGTTTCTACACTTCCGCCTAAGTTATTATGCACACCAATAAATATAAGTGCCGGAAGCTGCTTCTGATAAATCTCAGAATATTTTAACCCAAAAGAACACACAAAGCTGAATTGTTGATCGCCATGGCAGATCTTGTCTGCAGGAACATAGAATTTGTTGAAGATACCTTTACCTCCGTTTTGTTTATATTCTGCATAAAACCAATCTTGCCCGTTATTTTGCCAAGATTCAATCGAGTCGACTGCTTTATCCTGCTCCATGATTGGTTTGCTAGCAATTGGATAATACATGTCAGAATCATTATCGATCTTACGCATATCTTTTGATAACACTACTTTTTTTACAACAGAATAGGTTTGAGTTTCTGTCAATGTAATATCTTCCTTTAAAGGTTCAAAAACAGAATAAGGAACTTCGCCAACAGCTATTCTATTCCCTTTTTCATCGAGCGCGCTGAGCATAATGCTTAAGCTCCCTTCAACAACACCTACTTCAGCACAAAATTCTTTGTTTGCATTTGTTTTTCTGAGCCAGTCTACCTGTTCAGTTGAGATATTAAATATATGATTTGCAGGAAAAAGCTCTTCAAGACTTCTCAAATTTGTCTTTGCATATACCCATCCCTCCATTGCTGTGGTATACTGTTCTCTGTTTAAGTTTTGCATAGATAAAAGTTTTTTTAGTTTAAGCGATAAAATTATTGAATCTGCCTAAGCTATCCAAACATTGCATGAATAAATAATAATTATTTAATAATTTCTCACCGTCACATGAAAACAGCTTTGTTGTTTTTCTTTAATATAATAAATACGGCCTGCATTGACATAGTATTTTAAAACTTTTTCTAATGCAGCCTCCATTTTTGGATTATTCCTTAAAATCCCATTAAATCTGACATATGAAATATCGAATGAATTACCGTAATTGTGTGAACTTATCCCCAAACTCGCATTAGAATTTACTCTTCTCAATCTGCATTGGTCTTCCAATGTTCTGGTAATCGACGAAACTGTAAAAGTATGGCCTTTTGTTTCTTTACTGAATCGTGCACCAATTTTTTCTAATGTAGATTTCCCTTTAGAAACCATCCATGCTCTGCTGTAATCTAGCTTCTGGACTTTATACCCTTTACCCGATTTTTTAATTGAATGAAATTTTCCGCTGTTGATGTATTTCTGAACCGTGCCTGTTGTTTTCAATAATTTCACATTAAAGCTTTTTGAAGCATCTAAATGTGGCTTATAAAGCGGGGTCGCCTCAACTTTTAACACTTCAGAAAGATCATAGCAAGGCAACACTTTTTTGGATTGCTGACTGTGAAAAATTTGATTAAAAAATAAAGGGATTATAAATAGATACTTCCTCATTAAATATCATTTAAAATGTAAAACGGATAAATATTGACTTTCTTACGTTCAAAGATATTAATTTAATGCAACGACATACTATTTTACGATTAAAAAAAATACCTTAAAAAAAGTTAATTAACATATATACCCTCAAAAATAAATCCAAAATTATGTAATAATAAATACTGAAAATAAAAAATCATTGAATTATTTATTTTTGTAAATTAGCTTACTAATCATAAAAATACAATAAGAGATGATTTCAAAAACCTCAAAATTCGTAGCTGAGATGTTCGGCACTATGGTCTTGGTCTTAATGGGTTGCGGAAGCACTGTAATCGCAGGCGCAGACGGAACTACAGGAGTAGGACTTTTAGGAATTTCTTTCGCATTTGGTCTAAGTGTTGTTGCAATGGCTTATGCAATTGGCCACATTTCGGGATGCCATATCAATCCTGCAATTTCTATCGCAATGGTTGCTGCAGGAAGAATGAAAATGGGCGAAGCAGTTCGCTACGTTATTGCTCAGATTTTAGGAGCCATTATTGGAGCAGGTATTCTTTATCTTATTTTCACGAATCATCCCGGCGCAGAAATGAAACCGTGGGCTTTAGGATCCAACGGTTGGGGAACAGGCTACCTCGATCAATACAATACTCTTGCGGCTTTTGTTGCAGAATTTGTTTTCACTTTCATCTTTTTGATGGTAATTTTAGGATCAACTTCCACAAAAAATATCAATGGTGGATTTGCAGGCTTAGCAATTGGATTTTCTTTGGTTTTAATTCATATTGTTGGAATTAAAATAACTGGAGTTTCTGTAAATCCGGCAAGAAGTATCGGCCCGGCAATATTTGCTGGTGGCGAAGCTCTTACTCAGCTATGGCTATTCATTGCAGCTCCCGTCTTAGGAGGGATTTTCGCAGCATTTACGTATAATTTTATGATAGAAAAACCAGAATCAGCAAATTAATAAACTTCTATATAAAAATCAATTCCTGTCTTTTTGGCAGGAATTTTTATTTTGCTTTCTTGATCTCAAAAGGATTTTTAAAGATCAGCTCTTCATGTTTTCCTTTCACCTCCATTTTTTTATATAATAAATTAAGTGCCATTTTTCTTATAAATAGATCTTTATCAGTGAGGCTCCAATAAGAATCTTGATGAACTTTCACAGGTTTTCGGATTAAATAAAATTCGGTTTCCCAAGAATCTACATTGTGATAAAACTCAATAATTCCGCAATGTTCAGGAATCGCAGAATGCTCAATCATTCCCATTGGTAAAAGAAAGCTGAAAGAATTGCAGATATAATCGCCGCAATAAATTTTATCATGCTTTAGAAATTTCTCACCGGTCGAAGCATTAACATATGATTTTTTAAAATCATTTTTAAAATCACTTTTAGACAATTTAATTTCTATTTCGTGACTGAAACCTTCAGCATTAATCACCAAAATATCCGCTTCCCAATCTGCCTGAAAATGATTGGTCAACACAATTTCCTTCTCAAAATCACATTGAGAATGAATATAAGCATGAACCAGTTCCTCTATTTTTAACATTAATTACTTTTAAGAAATAATTATTAAACTCTAAAATTCTCCCATTCTAAAAACCCTCCAACCCAATCAGCTCACCAACAAACTGCAACCCCGAATATCTGAATGATCAATTCTTCCTAAAACCTGAAATTTATCGCCTGCAATTTTCCCTAAATCCTGAGTGGCAATAAACGAACACGAGTGAATATTTGCCAAATCGATGATATTAATCGCTCCGGTTTTCCCATCTTTTTCATAACTGAACGGATCTTCTACATTTCGTATTAAAATACGCATCCAGTTTGGACATTGATATTCGTTTTGTCCTAAAGAATATGCCTGCGAAAGAAGCTCGGTCATAGAATATTCAGAATAAATTTTGTCGGTTTTAAAGCCTTCCTGCAAAATTACCAATAATTCATCTTTGGTCATTTCTTCTTTTCTGCCTTTCATCCCACCGGTTTCAATCACAGTAAGCGTATTAGAAAACCGGAGTGTCTGCGAGTTTGAATTACAGAAATCCAGAAAGTCTAAAAGCGCAAAAGAAACTCCGAAGAGAATGACTTTTTTATCTTTTAGATCATTCAAAAGTTTAAATAAATCTTCATGATTGTAAAGGAAGTATCCATTTTCAGGTTTTCCCGATTTTTTCATTAAAAAATCAACCATATAAATTAACGAAGAGTTCTGTTTCTCGAGATAACTTGGCAGCAATCCGAGAAAAATAAAATCTTCAGGCTTTCCGATGAATTGTTCAAAGCTTTTATAAATACTTTCCTTATATATATTTTCGTCGGCAATGAAATGTTTAGACAAATTCATCTGCGTTGTTCCTGAACTCTGAAAAAACAGATCAGTTGAAACATTTTTATCTAAAATCTGATGATTTTTGAACATTTCGATAGGCAAAAATGGAATCTTGTCTAAACTTCTCACTTCTTCCGGATTGATTTTCAGATAATCAACAAACTTTCTGTACACTTCTATATTGTCATACTGACAACGAAATGTCCTGAGTGATGCAGCCAAAAAGTCATGCTCTGTCTTTATGTCGAATATATTTTCCAATGATATAAATATTTTAAAACCTCTTATTAGCTCAAAATGAAGCATTTATTATAACAAGCATAGCTTTTAATTATTTTTTAATATTAAAATTAAAGATTTGGTCGGGTTATTGCAATTGAAACCCCGGAATATGGATTAGTAATAAAGGTTTAAACCTTTATTTCGGAAATTACCTCATTTATGGGGTAATTTTTTTTATTCCTGTTTCTCAAAAGTTTTCAATTGAAAGTCGTATTCGAAAACTCCGTAGGTGAAATAGGAAATCCAGTCTCCCAGATTGATGTATTTTGAATTTTCAGCTAAATCTAAAACCATCGGCAAATGACGGTGGCCATAAATAAAGTAGTCAATTTTTTCTGTTTCGAGCTTCTTTTTAGAATAGATAATTAAAAACTCTTTGTCCTCACCCAAAAAAGCTTTGTCTTCATCCCCCGAAATCATTTTGTTTTTCTGAGACATATACAACGCAATTTTCATCGCAATATCGGGATGCAGCCATTTAAAAAACCACTGCGCAACAGGATTTGTAAAGACTTTTTTCATTCTTTTATACCCTTTATCTCCAGGTCCCAAACCATCACCATGTGCTAAAAGAAACTGTTTTCCGGAAATTTCAAAATATTGTTTTTTATAAAAAACAGTGCAGCCAATCTCTTCTTCAAGATAATCTTTCATCCACAAATCATGGTTGCCTACAAAAAAATAAACCTGAATACCACGATCCTTCAATTCGGCAATTTTTCCTAGAACACGTACATAACCTTTTGGAATCACGTGATTCCATTCGTGCCAAAAATCAAAGAGATCACCCATTAAAAATAAAACCTGAGCATCTTCTTTGATCTCATTCATCCATCGGATAAATTTTTCTTCACGCACTTTGCTCTCCTTAGGATTGGGAGCTCCAAAATGCTGATCTGAAGCAAAGTATACTTTTTTTCCCGGCTCTAAATTGATGGTTGTTTTAAGCACCTTTTATATTTTAAATTCAGTAAAAAAATATTAATTATCTTCTGCAAACCATTCTCCGTAAGAGTTTTCGGTTTCGTGAAGTTTTAGATATGCTAAAGAAATTCCTTCCGGAAGTTTTGATTTTACTTTTGCAGCGATGGCGTACAACATATTTTCGCAGGTTGGCTGAAAAGTACAGTAGATCACTTTGTGACCCTGGTTTTCTAAACCTTCACCCAATTCTCTATGCGGAGAAACTCCGTTAATTAAAACAGCATGGTCCCAAACATCAACGATCTCAGACTTTACAATATCTTTAATATCGCCAAAATCTACCACCATTCCGTTTTTAGGATTTTCAAGATCATTTACAGGTTTTCCTTTCACAGTGACGAAAAGCTTATAAGAATGCCCGTGCATATTTTTACATTTTCCGTCATAATTGTACAAAACATGAGCAGTTTCGAATGTAAAAATTTTTGTAATACGTATCATAGCGCAAAGATAAGGAAATTCAATATTTAAACGAATAACCTTTCCTTCGACTTTATTTTTAATTAAACTAAAACACCATAGAAATAGCTACGATAAGCACAATCGGCACCACAATAAAAGCAATTGGTAAGATAAGATTGACGATTGCTTTTCCTATCGAAAATTTCTGTACCTCAGAAAGCCCGATCACCGTAAAAACAAGAGATGTAAGTGATAAAAGAATTTCCATGGCAAATGAAATCCAAAAAACGATACTTCCCGCAATACCGGATTCGAGATAATCTGAATTATTTTTAAAATAACCGAGACCGTAAACTGCAATCTGTAAAAATACAAACACCAATCCGATGATTGAAGGAATCATTGCATAAGCCATCATCCGGTAAATTGAAGATGTATTTCCTGCGCCGTTTAGCCATTTGCCTGTCCAGCTTAATAGCGCGGCATAAATGTAGTAGGAAATCCAGCCCAACATTCCTCCCAGAATAACACAGCCAAAAACAATTGAAAACATAGAAGAATGGTCACCCATATCTTTTGAAGAGGCACGATCAAAAGCTCTTACCATACCCGCAAAAATCATCAGAATGTATAAATATTTTTCGTACTGAGTATCATTTATAAATTTGAAAATCCTTCTTGGCTCAGTCCAGATTTTTGTAAAAATATCTTTATCGGTAAGGACATCGTACTTTTCGAACTCTTCAAAATGATCTTCTGTATATTTTGTTTCCATGTAGTTTTATAGATGCACGAAAATAAACATATTTATCAAAAATCAAAGTAAACTCAGCCAATTCTCATCCAGCCTCTTAATTTTCTGCGTATTTTTATCAATAAAAACCCAAAGCGTAAGAGAATCGACAACCAAAACATCATTGCAGTAAAACTCAACTTTTCTGGGCTGCCGGATTCCTTCCGGTGGTTTTGGATACGTTTTTACCGTAATTAAATCTCCTAAATAGACCTGTTTTTTATATTGAATATGATGATCGAGAAGCATCCAGATATCATCCGGGAAATCTAGTTTATGTTTTACAGAATCCCAATGTTCAGCGGCAATTTCTTCTACCCATTTTACATATTGCACATTATTCACGTGATTATTTAAATCGATATACTCTTCTGTAATTTTTATTTGCTTTTCAAAAATCAAACTCATCTTCTTCAAATATTTACTCAAAAATAAGGCATAAAATATAAAAACCTCCTCAAAGAGAAGGTTTCAAACAACTAAATTTATTTAAAATGGAACTTATTAATATTTTTCTGTTGGAAAACGCAAAGGTGCAAGGAAATCTACAAACCGTTTGTATTAAGGCGCAAAAATTTTATCTTCTATAAAATTTACAACTCTAATATTGAAAATCTTTGATTTTCTTGCGCCTTAAAACGTTATAATTTAATTAAGCTTTGCGCCTTTGCGTTTTTCCAACAAATTATTTCTAATTTTTTTAATGAAACTGTGCCGTTTCTGTAGAATCTTTCATCGCAACAGTGGCCGAAGAACCGCTTGTCACAACATTCTGAACCTCATCAAAATATCCTGTTCCTACAAAAGACTGATGTTTTACCGCTCTAAAACCTTTTTGCTGCAAAGTAAATTCCCGCTCCTGCAATTCAGAATAACCAGCCATTCCTTTTTCTTTATACGCCAAAGCCAATTCAAACATCGCCGTATTCAACGCATGGAAACCAGCCAGCGTAATAAACTGAAATTTATAGCCTAATTTTGCCAATTCTTCTCTGAAATTCAGCATTTCTTCAACACTTAATCTCGCTGCCCAGTTGAAAGATGGCGAACAATTATAAGCCAGCATTTTTCCCGGATATTTTGCGTGAATTCCTTCAGCAAATTGTCTTGCCTGCTCCAAATCAGGATTTGAAGTTTCCATCCAGATTAAATCTGCGTAAGGAGCATATGATAAACCTCTGTCGATTCCCTGTTCTACTCCATTTTTCACCACATAAAAACCTTCGGAAGTTCTTTCGCCTGTTACAAATTTTTTATCTCTGTCATCAATATCTGAAGTCAGTAAATCCGCAGCATCAGCATCTGTTCTTGCAATAATTAAACTTGGAACACCCAAAACATCAGCCGCCAAACGAGCCGAAATCAATTTGTTGATCGCTTCCTGCGTCGGAACCAAAACTTTTCCGCCTAAATGACCACATTTTTTAGCAGAAGATAACTGATCTTCAAAATGTACGGCCGCAGCTCCGGCTTCAATCATTTGTTTCATTAATTCATAAGCATTCAGATTTCCGCCAAAGCCAGCTTCTGCATCAGCAATGATTGGAACTAAATATTCTTTTTCTCCGCCTCCGTTTACCGATTGAATCTGGTCAGCTCTCAACAAAGCATTATTAATTTTTTTCACTACAGAAGGCACCGAATTCGCAGGATACAACGATTGATCGGGATACATTTCACCAGATAAATTCGCATCTGCCGCAACCTGCCATCCTGAAAGATAAATAGCTTCTAAACCTGCGTCAACTTCCTGTACCGCTTGATTTCCTGTTAATGCTCCCAATCCTGCAACGAAATCCTGAGAATTTAATTTGTCCCAAAATTTCTTTGACATTTCGGTCGCGATCGTATAATCTAATTTATAAGAACCGCGAAGCTTTAAAACATCTTCCGCTGTATAAGGTCTTTTCACACCTTTCCAACGTGGATTTTCCAGCCAGTCTTTTTCTATTTCCTGTATTTGATCTTGTCTTGTTTTCATACTATTTATGATTCAATTATTTGTTGATGTTAATTACAGTTAGTTAGTTAGTTAGTTAGTTAGTTAGTTAGTTAGTTAGTAGCTCCTAAATCGCTTTAAACACTCAGACACTACAACCCTCAAACTCACTCACTCTCCCACTTAAATAAATGGATATGCTTTTAAGGTTAAAAATTCTTCAAAGTTTTCACAGAAAATCAGTTCGTTAAAAAGCTCTTTTGCCAGATTAAATTTTCCATTTTTGAAACGTTCTTCACCCACATATCTTTCAATTCGTTCCAATTCTTCAAATTCCCATTGAAGGATCATTTCTCTCGTCAATGTTCTGTCATCATTTAATATCGCTTCATTTTTCAGCCATTGCCAGATTTGGGTTCTCGAAATTTCTGCTGTTGCGGCATCTTCCATTAGGCTATAAATAGCTGCTGCTCCAGCTCCCATTAACCAGGATTCGATGTAAAGAATTCCGACATTGATGTTTTTACGAATTCCTTTTTCGGTAATTTCACCTTTTGGAATTTCCAGCAAATCTTTTTCAGTAATTTGATACTCAAACTTTTTATCGATTTGATTTTTTTCTGGCATAAATTGATCAAAAATATCTTTCGCTACTGAAACCAAAGCCGGATGCGCCACCCAAGTCCCGTCGTGACCGTTCTTTACTTCTCGTTCTTTATCATTTCTTACTTTTCCGAAAGCCTGGCTATTCGCCTCATAATCATTTTTAATAGGAATTTGTGCCGCCATTCCGCCAATTGCGTGAACATTTCTTTTGTGACATATTTCAATTACTCTTTTGGAATAAGCACTCATAAAAGGTGAAGTCATAGTTACCTGATCACGATCGGGAACGATAAACTCTGGAAGATTTCTGAATTTTTTAATGAATGAAAAAATATAATCCCAACGTCCGCAATTCAAACCGGAACTGTGTTCTTTTAACTCAAATAAAATTTCGTCGATCTGAAAAGAAGCCGTAATTGTTTCAACTAAAACTGTAGCTTTAATAGCCCCTTTCGGAATTTGAAAATAATTTTGAGCAAAAATAAAAACATCATTCCACCAACGGGCTTCTTTGTAATGTTCTAGTTTTGGAAGATAAAAATAAGCTCCACTTCCGTTTTCCTGCAACCTTTTTATATTTCTGAAAAAGTAAATTCCAAAATCGATTAGCGAAGCAGAAGCTGGCTCACCATTAATTTCAACATGTTTTTCATTTAAATGCAAACCTCTCGGACGAACCAGCAAAACAGCCGTTTTCTCATTCAAATGATAAGATTTTCCCTGTTCATTTTTAAAATCAATTCTTCGATTAATTGCATCCGAAAGATTGATTTGCCCTTCCATACAATTTTTCCAGGTTGGCGAATTGCTGTCTTCAAAATCTGCCATAAACGTTGACGCGCCAGAATTAAGAGCATTGATTATCATTTTTCGATCAACCGGTCCGGTAATTTCCACTCTTCTGTCGAGCAAATCTTCAGGAAGCGGAGCACAAACCCAGTTTCCGTTTCTTATTTCTTTAGTTTCAGGTAAAAACTTCGGAAGAATTCCTTGATCAAATTCCTGTTGCGTCTTTTTTCTTGCTTCTAAAAGATCAATTCTCTTTTGATTAAAATTTTGATGGAGCTCTACCAAAAAATCGATTAAATCATTAGTGAAAATTTCTTCAAACTCGTGTTGAGACTTTATTTTTAATTGTGTTTTTGTTATCATAACCTATTGATTTTCTGATTCAACATTACAAACCTAAATAAAAATTTTCACATACAGCGAACGTTCGCTAAATTTATTTTAAAAATTATTATGCTAAAAATCGCTTCTAAATATTATATTTGAATTATGAATTCTGATAGTAACTTTATCAAAACGGTTTTCGGACTGAAACTAAAACAGCAGAGACAAAAGAAAAATTGGTCTTTGCAGGATCTTGCTGTGAAGACCGGTTTATCAAAATCTTATCTCAATGAAATTGAAAACGGAAAAAAATATCCGAAACATGATAAGATTATTCAGCTTTCAGAATCTCTGAACTGTACTTTTGACGATTTGGTTTCGACAAAACTTGATAAAAGCTTAGCCCCTTTTAACGAAATTCTGCAATCTGATTTTTTTAAAGAAATTCCTTTGGATCTTTTCGGAATTAACAAAAATAATCTCATCAGCATCATTAGCGATGCTCCGAAAAAAGTAACTGCTTTTATTAATGCTCTTATAGAGATTTCACAGAATTATAATCTAGGAAAAGAGCGATTTTATTTTGCAGTTTTGCGTTCGTTTCAGGAATTGTATGATAATTATTTTCCTGAAATTGAGGATAAAGTTGTACAATTTGCCCAAGAAAATCTGTTGGAAATCAGCAAAAACTTACAACCTGATGTTTTAGAAAAAATTCTGACTGAAAAATTCAATTACGCTATTCAATCTGAAGATTTTGAACGATACGGAACGTTGGATCATCTACGTTCATTATTTATTCCTGAAAAAAAACTGTTGCTTTTAAACAAAAAATTAGAACAAGATCAGAAAACCTTCATTTTTGCTAAAGAAATCGGATTCAATGTTTTAGAACTAAAAAATCGTCCAAACACTTATTCATGGCTGGATTTTGGTAGTTTTGAAGAGATTCTGAATAATTTTTATGCCTCTTATTTTTCCGGAGCTTTATTGATTTCAAAAGAAAAAACAGTTGAGAAAACTTCCGAATTTTTTCTGCAAAACGATTGGAAACCCAATAATTTTGAAGATTTAATTAAAAATTTCACTCATTCGCCGGAAACATTTTATTATAGATTAACAAATGTTCTTTCTTCGGAATTAGGCATTAAAGATTTGTTTTATTTATGTCTGGTTAAGAAGAAAAATTCAGATAAAATTCAGATCTTAAAGGAATTGCATCTTAATCATCAACAAGCTCCACATGCCAACGCCACCAACGAACATTACTGCAGAAGGTGGATTGCCATAAAAAATCTTTATGATTTAACAGAGAATGAAACGTTAACGGATGCACAAATTTCACATTACAGAGATCAAGGCGTAAGTTATCTGGTAATTTCCACTTCACAGAAGAATCCGTTTTCGGATGGAAGCAACAGAAGTTATTGTTTAGGGATTTTATTGAATTCGCAAACTATAAAAAAGATTAATTTCATTAAATCGGAAACTTTAAAAACCATCAATGTCGGCGTGACTTGTGAATCGTGCAGTATTCCAGATTGCGAAGTCAGGCAGTCGCCGCCAATTCGTCTGGAAAAAGAATATTTTAATTCGAATATGAAAAATTCGATTGATAAGATTCGGAAGGATTTTTAGGTTGGGAGTTGGAAGTTGGATGATGGAAGTTTAATGCATTGAGAATATTTTTATAATAAAATTCTGTAAAACTTTAACATTAAGAAAATTAAGGATTTAAGAATTTCTATCGATTGCTACTCGATGGAACAAGTGTATATCTTTTTTAGAAATAAACAAAGTTTATTTCTAAAAAAGAGCATTTAAGTAATTTTCATAATAAAAGCTTTCAACTTCAAGCATCTATCTTCCAGCTATTTTCACTATCTTAGTTACAATAAACACACAAATGATTTTAGATATTTTCTTTCCGAATCGTTGCATCCATTGCAACCGGATTATTGACGGTGATTTATTTGTCTGTAATCTTTGCTTTGAACAAATTCATTTTACGCATTTTAATTTTTTCGAGGAAAATTATATTAAAGAGAAATGTAAACTTCTTTTTCCTATCGAAAATGCTTTTGCATTAATGAAGTTTGAAAAGGAAAATTTAAGTAGAAAAATCATTCATGAATTAAAATATAAAAGCCGTGAAAAAACCGGAAAGATTTTAGCCGAATGGACGACAGATCGTCTAGATTTCAAAAAAGAAAAACCTGATGTGTTGGTTTCTGTTCCATTGCATCCGAAGAAGCTGAAGGAAAGAGGTTATAATCAACTGCATTTGTTTACGGAAACATTATCGTCGTTTTATGGGATTCCTTTTAGTCATAATTTAATTAAAAGAAATCATTACTCAAAAGCTCAGGCATTGAAAGACAAGCAACATCGTCTGGAAACTCAGAATACTTTTTCAATTACCGAAAACATTACAGATAAACATATTTTATTGATAGATGATGTTTTCACAACAGGAAATACACTGGCTTCAATTGCCTGGGAAATCCTGAAAGCAGGAAACAACAAAGTAAGTGTTTTGGTAATAGCAATGGACGAATAACACTTGTAATATAAACTAAAAATTGGTCGTATTTAAAAAATACGACCAATTTTTAGTTTAAAATTATCTCTGAAGTTTTTCTCCGTAGCTTAAATCTCCGGCGTCACCCAAACCTGGTATAATATATCCTTTTGACGTTAAATTCTCATCAATTGCTCCTACCCAAATTTTCGCATCGGGATACGCTTTTTCGATCGTTTCTACACCTTGTCTTGAAGCAATTGCTGCAACAATGTGAAGTTGAGTTGGTGTTCCGTTTGTTAATAAATCTTTGATTGCTTCAATTAAAGAAGCTCCGGTTGCCAACATAGGATCTGCAACAATCAAGGGTCTTCCGTCAATATTCGGGCAGGTAAGATAATCCTGTTTTATTGAGAAATAATCGTTGGCGTCGTGCTTTCTATATGCAGCCACAAAACCACAATCTGCTTTATCCAAATAATTTAAAATACCTTCAAATAAAGGAACTCCGGCTCTTAAAATGGTGGTAATTACCGGTTGAACAGCAATTTCTTTAACCTTAATTGTATCTAAAGGAGTTTGAATCTCAATTTCTTTATACTCTAAACTTTTGCTGATTTCGAACGCTGCAATTTCTCCGATTCTTTCCATATTTCTACGAAATCTCATTCGGTCATGCTGAATTTCTACATTTCGAAGTTCGTTAATCCATGAATTTATTAAAGAAAATTGTTGTGAAAGTATTACTGTCATTATTTTGAATAAGCTTATTGCAAAATTATGAAATAAAAATAAATCCCTCTTAGAAAATCTAAAAGGGATTTGGTAAAATTATTTTTGTCTGAAATATACTTCGATCGGAACTCCGGTAAATCCGAATTGTTTTCTCAATTGATTTTCAGTAAATCTCTTGTAAGGTTCTTTCACGTATTGCGGTAGATTACAGAAGAATACAAACTGCGGCGACGGCGTTGGAAGCTGTACACAGTATTTGATTTTAATGTATTTACCTTTATTTGCAGGTGGCGGAGTCTGCTCGAAAATCGGAAGCATAATTTCGTTTAATTTAGAAGTTTTAATTTTCTTCTTACGATCTTCATAAACGACCATTGCCATTTCAACTGCTTTCAAAATTCTCTGCTTCGTTAAAGCCGAAACAAACAAGATTGGAATATCGCTGAATTGTCCGATTTTATCTCTGATAGATTTTTCGAAGTCTCTGATTGTGTTGGTTTGCTTATCTTCAACCAAATCCCATTTGTTGACAACGATCACAATCCCTTTTCTGTTTTTCTGAGCAAGACCAAAGATATTCATATCCTGAGATTCCCATCCTAAAGTAGCATCAACCATGATAATAACCACGTCAGAATACTCAATAGAACGAATTGATCTCATTACAGAATAGAATTCTAAATCTTCATTTACTTTAGATTTACGACGCATTCCAGCAGTATCTACCAACACAAACTCGTGTCCGAATTTATTGTATAACGTCTGGATACTGTCTCTTGTAGTTCCTGCAACATCAGTTACAATATTTCTATCTGCATCAAGCAATGCATTGGTCATTGTAGATTTTCCTACGTTTGGACGACCTGCAATGGTAATTTTTGGCAATCCTTCGAAAGGATCTGTATAGTCTTTAGATGGAAAATCTCTTACAATATCATCCAAAATCTCTCCGGTTCCTGAACCTGTTGCAGAAGATAAAGTATAATATTTGTCGATTCCTAACTGATAAAATTCGGTTGCATCCACTTCTTCTTTAGCAGAATCTACTTTATTAATTACAATATAGGTAGGCTTGTTTGATCTTCTCAGCATTTCGTGGATCTCATGATCCGTATCGGTAAGGCCTTCTTCTACATTCAGCATAAAAATGATTGATGTAGCTTCGTCTATAGCCAACTGCACCTGCTTAGAAATTTCTTCCTGGAAAACGTCATCGTTATTAACATCATAACCTCCGGTATCAATTACAGTGAATTCTACACCATTCCAGTCAGATTTCCCGTAATGACGGTCTCTGGTTACCCCTGCAGTAGAGTCTACAATAGCCTCTCTTCTTTCTAATAAACGATTAAATAACGTGGATTTTCCTACGTTGGGACGCCCAACAATAGCAACAATATTTGACATAAAAAATGTTTAATAATCCTTCGACAAAGCGATAGGACAAGATTATCAATGAGTTACTCCAACTTTTGGAGCTCAATTTTTTGCAAAGGTAAGCTTTTATTATTTAAGCAGTAAAAATCTCTTTGATTGAATATGATATTTTGAAATAGTGGTTTTTATCATTCAATTTTTTAATAAAATTACACCAATTGCCATAATAACTAAAGCAAAAAAGACAGCCAAACGACTGTCTTCATAAAAATATGACTTATAAATTATTTTAAATCAAATCTATCTAAGTTCATTACTTTAGTCCAAGCTGCCACAAAATCTTTTACAAATTTCTCCTGAGCATCAGAACTTGCATACACTTCAGCTAATGCTCTCAATTCAGAACTTGAACCAAAGACCAAATCTGCACGGCTGGCTGTCCATTTTGGCTGACCAGTTGATCGGTCAGTTCCCATATACAATTCATCATCTTCTGAAATACTCTTCCATTGTGTTCCCATATCCAAAAGATTTACGAAGAAATCATTAGTCAAAATTCCGGGACGTTGAGTGAATATTCCATTTTTGGAACCATCAAAATTGGTATCTAAAGCACGCATTCCACCAATCAACACCGTTAATTCCGGTGCAGTAAGCGTTAATAATTGTGCTTTATCAATCAATAAGGATTCTGTAGAAACAGAGAATTTTTTCTTTAAATAATTTCTAAATCCATCAGCTGCAGGCTCCAAATATCCCATTGATTCTACATCAGTCTGCTCTTGTGAAGCATCCATACGACCCGGAGCAAAAGGAACCGTAATATTTTGCCCGGCATCTCTTGCTGCTTTTTCAACGGCTGTATTTCCTGCCAAAACAATTAAGTCAGCTAATGAAATCTTTTTGTTTCCACCCTGAGCATCATTAAACTCTTTTTGAAGATTTTCTAATACTCCTAAAACTTTTTGCAACTGAACAGGATTATTTACCGCCCAATCTTTTTGTGGAGCCAAACAAATTCTTGCACCATTTGCACCACCGCGTTTATCACTTCCTCTGAAAGTTGACGCAGAAGCCCAAGCCGTAGAAACCAATTCAGAAATATTTAACCCTGAATCTAATATTTTGCTTTTCAGCAATTCAACATCGGCATGATCCACTAATTCATGATTCACTTCAGGGATTGGATCTTGCCAGATTAATTCTTCCGCCGGAACTTCAGGACCTAAATAACGAACTTTCGGTCCCATATCTCGGTGAGTCAGTTTAAACCAAGCACGAGAAAAGGCATCTGCAAAAGCATCGGGGTTTTCAAAAAAGTTTCTTGATATTTTTTCATAGACAGGATCAAATCTTAACGAAAGATCTGTGGTAAGCATGGTTGCTCTGTGTTTTTTATCAGGATCAAATGCGTCAGGAATAATGTTGGCTCCGTCTTTCGCTACCCATTGGTGAGCTCCGGCCGGACTTTTAGTGAGTTCCCATTCGTTTTCAAATAGATTTTTAAAGAAGAGATTGCTCCATTCAGTTGGTTTTTCAGTCCAAGTTACTTCCAAACCGCTTGAGATTGCATCAGGACCTTTTCCAGATTTATAAGAACTGTTCCATCCAAATCCTTGTGCTTCAATTCCGGCTGCTTCAGGCTCTTTGCCTACATGATCTGCAGGACCTGCACCGTGGGTTTTGCCGAATGTATGTCCGCCTGCGATTAATGCAACCGTTTCTTCATCATTCATTGCCATTCTCCCGAAGGTATCACGAATATCTTTTGCTACTAAAATCGGGTCAGGATTTCCGTCCGGTCCTTCAGGATTTACATAGATAAGCCCCATTTGTACCGCCGCCAAAGGTTTTTCAAGATTTCTTGAATGAACATCTCCATCGGCATCATCATCGGTTGGAAGAACACCGCGACCTTCTACAACGCCGTCTGAACCATGCGCATAACGCATATCGCCACCCAGCCAGGTTTTTTCAGTTCCCCAATAGACATCCTGATCCGGTTCCCAGACATCCTCACGGCCTCCTGCAAATCCAAAAGTTTTGAAACCCATTGATTCAAGGGCAACATTTCCTGTAAGAATTAAAAGATCAGCCCAAGATATTTTTTGACCATATTTCTGTTTGATCGGCCAAAGTAATCTTCTTGCTTTATCTAAACTCACATTATCCGGCCAGCTGTTTAAAGGTGCAAAACGCTGTTGCCCCGCTCCTGCTCCACCTCTACCGTCACCTACACGATATGTTCCTGCGCTGTGCCAAGCCATACGGATAAATAAAGGACCGTAATGACCGAAATCTGCCGGCCACCAATCTTGTGAATCGGTCATTAATGCATGGAGATCTTTTTTCACACTTTCAAGATCGAGACTTTGAAATGCTTCAGCATAATCAAAATCTTTTTCCATAGGATTTGATAAAGAAGAATGTTGTCTCAGGATATCAACTCTCAACTGATCCGGCCACCAATCTTTATTGTTGGTTCCGTGTCCTGCAACATTTTCTTTTTTCATCGTTCCATTATGAAACGGACATTTACTAATGTCATTTAAATCGTTTTCCATATAGTTTAATTTTTTATTTAATGTTATCAACTCAATGCAAACATACAACGCTCTTTCAATAAATACAATCTATTAATAATATTTTTACGATAGCTACAAACTATAACACGTTTTGAATACTAGTTTAATCCTAAGATATATAATAATGCAATTAAGGTAATGAAATCTGGCATTATATTAGATAAAAAACAATAACAACTTCAGATATTTAGAATAATTCAATTTTAAAGGTTGTTTTAAATATTTAACATATTTTTTAATTCCTTAAAATTTAATATCTTTATTTGTTTAGAACTCAAATCTTATGAAAAAAGTAATTGTTGTTATTCTTGTTGCGTTTATAATCATTCAATTTTTTCCGATTGATAAAACCAACAAACCGTTAAATCCGGGAATGGATTTTTTAAAAATTAAAACCAATACTTCTCCGGAAATAGCGCAAATGATCACCAATTCATGTTACGACTGTCATTCTGATGAAACGAAATATCCTTGGTACACGAGTATCGCTCCGGCTTCGTGGTGGATAAAAAATCACATTGATGAAGGAAGAAAACATCTTAATTTCTCTACATTTGCCACTTACGAACCAAAAAGGCAAATTCATAAAATGGAAGAATGTGTAGAAATGCTCGAAAAACATGAAATGCCTTTAGAGTCTTATTTTCTGGGACATCAGGATGCAAAGCTCACCGATGCTCAAAGAAAAGAACTGATTACTTATTTCAAAAGAGAAATTCAGGAAACAAAATTTAAAACCCAATAAGAATTATGTCTGAAATCTGGGAACAAAAACACATTGTATTTTTTGACGGCGAATGTGGTGTATGCAATTTTTGGGTACAATGGATTCTTGAAAGAGATAAAAAAGATCAGTTTATGTTTTCTTCTCTACAATCAGACTTCGGGCAGAAATTTTTATCGGAAAGAGGTTTAGAAACAAAACAATTCAACACCCTGTATCTTTGGAAACCTCATCGCTATTATCTTGTAAAATCTAAATCTGTTTTAAAAATTGCCAATCTTCTCGGTGGAATTTATAATATATCAGTGATGGGGAAATTAATTCCGGCCTTTATAAGTGACAAGGTTTATGATAAAATTTCTGAAAACAGAATGAAGCTTTCGGCTCAAAAGTGCTTCCTACCCGATCAACATCAGAAAAAGAAATTTATCGAAGTCTGATTTGGTTCAGAATTTGGTATCTTATTATTATATAAATACTTTAAATATTTCCATTAAATTTTTATAAACATTTAAGTTTTTCGGAACATTATTTTTATTAATCCATATATTTGCAGACTATGGAATACAATACCCAAAAAACTCATCTCAATATGCCGGAATACGGCAGAATAATACAACAGTTGGTTGAGCGTTGCAAAGAAGTTTCAGACAAAGACGAAAGAAACGAAATGGCAATGGCAATCATTGATTTTATGGGTCAGAGAAACCCACAGCTCCGCGACGAAGAAAATTACAAACATAAACTTTGGGATCACCTTTACATTCTTGCCAATCATGACCTGGATGTAGATTCCCCATATCCTTTCCCTACAAAAGAAGAACTTGAAGAAAAGCCCAAAAGAATGGAATATCCTAAACTTCAGGGTGATTTCAAATTTTACGGAAAAAGTATTCTTCAGCTTATAGAAAAAGCAATCGAGCTTGACGCAGGTGACGAAAAAGAAGCCTTAATCGAGGTGATTGCCAACAACATGAAAAAGTCTTACAATGTTTATAATAAAGAACATGTAACAGATGATGTGATTTTCCGTCATCTGAAAGAACTTTCTGAAAACAGATTAGACCTTACCGGTATAGAAAGCTTAGAAAAAAGCAAAATCTACTACGCTACCAATGCCAACAGGAATAATAACAATAAAAACACAAACAACAAAAACCAACCCGCTAAAAGAAGATTTAACAATAACAACAATAATCATAAGAACAGAAGGTAATGAGTGGAACATTTCAAATAAGAGGAGGAAAAAGACTGCAAGGTGAAATCACTCCACAGGGAGCGAAAAATGAAGCTCTTCAAATTTTGTGTGCAGTTTTGTTAACTGATGAAGAGGTAAGAATTAAAAATATTCCAGACATTCATGATGTCAACAGACTTATCGAGATCTTGGGAGACTTCGGGGTAAAAGTTACAAAAAACGCTCATGGAGATTACACTTTCAAGGCAGATAATGTCAATTTTGATTATATAAAATCTAATGAATTTAAAAAAGACGGTGCCAAACTGAGAGGTTCAATCATGTTGATGGGACCGATGTTGGCTCGTTACGGGGAAGCTTACATGCCAACTCCCGGAGGCGACAAAATAGGAAGAAGAAGATTAGACACTCACTTTCAAGGTTTAGTAGAACTTGGTGCAGAATTTAATTATGATGAGGAAGAATATTTCTACTCATTAAAGGCGAAAGAGCTTAACGGTAAATTTATACTTTTGGAAGAAGCTTCTGTAACCGGAACTGCAAACATCGTGATGGCTGCTGCTTTAGCAAAAGGAAAAACAAGAATCTACAATGCAGCTTGCGAGCCATATTTACAGCAACTTTGTAAAATGCTGAACAGAATGGGTGCAAATATTTCAGGAATCGGTTCAAATTTACTGACGATTGAAGGAGTAACTCATTTGAACGGGACTGAGCACACTATGCTTCCGGATATGGTCGAAATTGGTTCTTGGATCGGTCTTGCTGCGATGACAAAATCTGAAATTACCATTAAAAATGTAAACTGGAATCAGTTAGGAGTTATTCCAAACACATTCAGAAAGCTGGGAATTCAGTTGGAGCAAAGCGGTGACGATATTTATATTCCGTCTCAGGAACACTATAAAATCCAGAAATTTATCGACGGATCTATTCTTACGGTTTCAGATGCGCCTTGGCCAGGATTTACTCCAGATTTACTTTCTATTATTTTAGTCGTGGCAACACAGGCTAAAGGAAGTCTTTTGGTACATCAAAAAATGTTTGAATCGAGATTATTTTTCGTTGATAAATTAATCGATATGGGCGCTCAGATTATTTTGTGTGATCCGCACAGAGCAACAGTTATCGGCTTAAATCAGGAATCTCCACTTCGTGGAACAACCATGGTTTCTCCGGACATCAGAGCAGGAAATGCACTTTTAATTGCAGCACTTTCAGCCGAAGGAAAATCAATTATTCATAATATCGAACAAATCGACCGTGGTTACGAAAATATCGATGGAAGATTGAAAGCGATTGGAGCAGATATTGAAAGAATTTGATTTAGTTATTAGTTATTAGTTATTAGTTATTAGTTATTAGTTATTAGTTATTAGCAAAATTAATTTTTTTACTATTCAAGTTAAAAAATATAAAAGCGTTCAGAATTAATTTTCTGAACGCTTTTTTTTTATTAAATTTTAAACACATTTAAGTTTAGGCAGATTTAAATTCAATAATTTTTTTTTAAGCTGTTGAGCGAAGATTGTTTTACCAACCGCCGCCTCCGCCGCCTCCACCTCCGCCACCGGAAGAGCCACCACCGGAAGATCCGCTTGATCCGGAACCACCAGAATAGGACGAGCTCGATGAAGAACCTGATGATGACGAAGCCGAAGAACTACTCACCGGAGCTACCGTGGTTTCACTAAGCGTACTTGTAAAAGCACCCGCAAATCCATATCCGAAATGAGACTGAACATTTTCATACGGTTCAGCAGAATCCATAGTTTCCTGCAGTTTATCTCTAAATCTTTTGCCCCAAATTCCTTCGACTCCAAAAACAATGGCGTACGGAAGAAATTTCTCATATACCTCTGAAGTCATTTCCGGAGGATTATGAAATTTCAGTTGGTTTTCTTCAGCAGCGCTTAAGTACATTTTAAAACCATCAATCTCAGATTCCATTTTTACTTTTTCTTCACTCGGTTTATTGACCAAATAACGAAATATTAAAATGGAAATAATCCCAAATATTAAAAACTTGAAACAGTTCGATTCAAAGGTTGTAATATCATCAGAACCTCCAAATGCCATGAAAAACATAGGAATAATAAATGTGAGCGAGAAAAACAATACTACCAGAAAAATCAGTTTGTTTCCTTCCTGCCATGTCGCTACCAATATTACAGCAAACAGACTCGCAAAAAGACTGATAACAGAAGCTATCATTAAAGTTTGAAAACTCCATGTTACGAAAGAGTTTACAATTAATGCAAGAAAAAAAGTAACAAGAATAATTTTCAGGGCTTTGTAGACAATTTTTTTATTGGATACTTTATCTACAAAAATTTTATTTTCATCAATAATAAATTCTTTGAAATTATCTACCGCCTTTTTGATTTTAGAATTGTACGTTCCGCTTACCGAAATTGTCTTTTCTTTTCCAAATAATTTTTTCAGAAGCAGCTTTTGATCACCCTGCAAATTATCATTTTCTGATCCCAGCTTTTTTAAAGTAAACATCTTTGAGAGAAAAGTTTCTTTGATATCTTTTACCTCATCAATATCTACAAAACCTTTTACAGAAAGATCTACAAGATTAGCGGTCACCAAACTGGAATCAAATTTACCTTTATCGATATAACCTAAAGATGCAGGAGACAGATTATTGGGTGCATTAAACTGTGGAATAACGACAGGTTTTTCTGGATCTTTTCCATATTTTCTCCAGTTTTTATAGTAGAAAAACAATAGATAAAAACCAACGATAACCAATGAAAGGCTCGTCCAGTTTCTTTTAATCCATTTAGAAAAAACAGAAGGTTCTTTTAAAACACCGGCTTTAAAACCTACAGCTACCGTAAGATTTTGATGCTCATTTAAATGGTTCGCTTTAAAAATAATTTGCGTGGAAGAGATCAATTCACTGGTACAGTTTCGTTCTGTACTCCCTTCATTACCTGTATAACAGGAATTTTGGAGAATATCTGCATTTTTCGGTAAATGAACCGTTGCCTGAATATCTTCCACAGGAAAAGACCAATCTGTACCATTGACGTTCCAGTAAAACTCATCATATCCTTTGAAATTCCCAATCTGATCCTGCGTTTGGTAAACAATTTTGTAAGTATAAAAACCTGAGGCAAGTTGATAGTCTTTATTGCCGATATAAACAGTAAAAATGCCATTTTCTTTTTTAGTATTGTACGGTTCTTTTACACCATTTTTTTCAATAGCAATGATTTTATAGTAAACACTTTCTTTTCTGCCATTAATTTTTCTTACCGTTGGTAAAGCACGGAAAATCCCTCTTTTAATTTCATTGCCATTCGCAAAAACTTTGATCGTTTCTGTTACAGTAACGTCAGCGTTTCCGGCAATATGAATATCAGAATGAAAAGAAACAATTCTTTCCTTCTGGATATTATTTTGATTAAAACCTAAAGAATCTTCCTCAACGACAGGTAATGCAACCACCTCATTCTGTGCAAAAACAAGCATACAGAAGAATACAGCAAAGACTTGTATAAAATTTTTCATATCTAAAATTTTACCAACCACCGCCGCCACCGCCACCGCCACCGCCGCCAGAAAATCCGCCGCCGCCTGATCCGGAACCAGAACTGCTTCCTGAGCTTGAAGGTTGTGTCGCTGAAGATTGTATTGATTGTGTTAAACTTGAATTGAGCACACTTGCCATCGCAAAATGATTCATGGATGAGCCAACATACCAATTGCTTTGATATTCGTAAGACATTTTTTTGAGCAAATCGTCAAATTTCTTACCCCAGATATCATCCACACCCAAAACCATAGCAAAAGGCAACAATTTCTCAAAAGATTGTGGCGTCATTTCCGGTGGATTGTGAAATTTGATTTGTTGATTTTCAGCAGCTCCCATGTACATTTTAAAGCCTTCAATCAAAGATTTTTTTCTTAGTTTTTCTTCAGAAGGTCGCTTAATTAAAAACTGATAAATCACGAGAGACATAAAGCCTAAGACAATAAAAATGTAGCATACATTAAAATTATTGTCAATCGTAAAATCGCTTCCTTTATAAAGAAGTACCCCCAAAAGCACCAATGCAATGACAGGAAAAATCAGGAAGATTTTAAACAAACCAGGGTAGAATTTGAATAAAACGATCGCAATCACAAAAGCCACCGTTAAAATAGCAAGAATAAAAATTCCTAAAAATACTTTTTCAAATTCCGGGAAGATGGTAAAACTTACAAATAGTCCGAGAAAATAAACTCCCAAAATGACTAAAATCGGTAAAATGAGCTTTTTAGAATTATTCCCCGCATTTAACAATGTATCATGCTGAAATTTAAGCGTTGATTGAAAACTTCTAACAGCCTGTTCGATTTTAGAATCATATTTTCCGTCAAATTTGATGCTATCTGAAAGGTTTGAAAACAAATTGTTCATCAAATTAATTTCCTCTTTTGCTAAATCTTGATCTGGATTTTTTAGTTTTTTTACCGTAAACTGTTTCGATTTAAACAAACCAAAAATTCCGGGATCTTCATCTTCAACGATCTGTACATACCCTTTTATCGCTAAATTAACCAAAGCAGCAGTGAGATATTTATTCTTAAAACTTTCACTGTTGATAAAACCTAAAGAAGCCGGTGACAAATCATCAGGCGAATTGAATTGTGGATAAATCGTAGGCATTTCAGGATCGACACCATATTTTTTCCATGTTGAATAATAATAAAACAGCAATCCTAAAAAGATGATAATTCCGCCAATCAGAATTCCAAATTTCTCAAGAAAAGTAGGTGGCGGTGGCGGAACCATAACTCCTTTTTTAAAGCCAACTGCAATCGTGAGACCTTCACCAGATCCCAAATCTTTCGCACTCCATTCGATTGAATGCTCAGAAAGAACTTTAGCCATACAATCCTGAGAAGTACTTCCGTAGCCACCTTTATAACATGAATTTTGTAAGATTCCTGCTCCTTGCGGAAGATTTACTCTTGCCGAAATACTGTCAACGGGAAAATTCCAGTCGTTGCCATTCACATTCCAATATAATTCATCATACTTTTCAAAAAAACCAATTTGTTTTTCGGTAGTATATTTTATTTCGTAATTATAATCTCCCGGAGATAAGATCACATCCTTATTTCCGACATACACTTTAAGATAACCGTCTTCAATTTCTTCGTGAAAATCTTCATCAACACCGTCTTTCTTTACCGAAACGATATTATATTTCACTTTTTGAGTTCTGTCGTTCAGATTTCTCACCAAAGGCAGCGATCGGAAAATCCCTCTTTTGATATTTTCACCGAGGCTGTGAACTTTTATTTTCTCGGTAATACTGAGTCCAGAATTTTTGTCGACATCAATATCTGCATGAAAGGATAAAATCTTTTCAGGACCGCTCAACAACCCGCTTTGTTCTTCACCAACAGCCACAGTTCCGTCAGCTTCCTGCGCAAAACCCAGAGAAAAGAAAAGGAGAAAAAGAAATGCTACAATCTTTTTCATTACTTAAAATTTTACATTAGGAACTTCTCTTTCGGCAATATTATCAAGCTCAAAGAATTTAGACTTCTCAAATTTGTACATATTGGCGACAATATTGCTTGGGAAAGATTCTACCAAAGTATTGTTTTCTCTTACCGTTCCGTTGTAATATCTTCTGGATTTTTCTATATCGTTTTCGATTGAACTCAACTCAGCCTGTAGTTGCTGGAAGTTTGCATTGGCCTTCAGATCGGGATATTGCTCTGCAACCGCAAATAAATTCACCATTGCCTGGTTCAGGTTTTTCTCAGCAATTTCTTTTCCTTCTACAGAATCTGCGCCTACTGCTAAATTTCTAGCTCTTGTGACATTTTCTAATGTTTCACGTTCGTGAGTAGCATAACCTTTTACGGTTTCAACCAAATTGGGAATCAAATCGTGACGTTTTTTAAGCATCACGTCAATACTGCTCCAAGCTTCCTGAACGAGATTTCTAAGTTTTACAAGGCGATTGTAAATGGATACTCCGTAAAGTACCGCAAGAACTAACACACCAATAACAATAAGTGCAATCATAATTTTGTAATTTAATTTAGATTAAAAATAATCTTTTTCTCTGAGAATTGAATAAAATCTATAATGAATATTAATTCCGTTACTTCGAGTAGATTTTTGAAAAATCGTATAGAGAAGTTGATAACAAAAGTTCTCGATACAAATTCTTTCAGAATTTTACTAGAACAGACGTAATCCAGAATAATCTTAGCATAAATTAGATTTAAAAAAATAAAAAGCGCTCAATAAATTGAACGCTTCTCAAACTATATGGACTTACAGCTTTATGAATACTTTCTGCAGGTATATTCTACAGTGGTATTCAAGAGTTTATTGTTATTCAGGAAAAATTCAAGTTCCTGAGATTCTTCATCTGTTGCATTGATGTATAACTGAAATGAGCCAAAATTGTTTCCGTTCATATACTCCACATTTGCGCTTAATACTTTGTAACAAATTCCCATCTGCTGATAAATAGCATTTAAAAGATGATCGAATTTCATTTTTCCATTCAATTCTACTTCAAGGATCAATTCTTTTTTGATAAGGTTTACATTTTTTGGCAAAGCCTGCACATTTTGTGTAATCATAACTAAAACATTTTTGATTAATACTACTTTCTGAATTACATATTTTTAAATATTTTCTCATTAATTCTTTCACAAAAGTATAAAAAAATATTAGTCTACCAAATTAGTAGGGTAATAATTTTAAAATTTAGCACAAAAAAAAGAGAAGCCCTCCAGTTTCTCCCATTTTTACAACACTCAAATGATTATAAAAAAGCCACGAATGCACGAATTTTAAATTATTTCCAAATTAAATTCGTGTATTCGTGGCAAAAATTTGATTTTTATTATAATTCTTTTATTCTTTCAATTTTATCTGAACCGGCCAGACCATTTGGATTGCAACCTAATTCACCTTCCGGAACTTTAAGATTTTTTTTAGCATAAAACTCTTCCCAAAATGCATTTATTTTTCCCGTTTTAGGATCAATGAAAGTCATCGGTTCTAATATAAAGATCTTATCTTTTCTAAATGCTCTTTCGATGTAATCTGAACAATAATAAGAATTCTCGTCTAAAATATAATTGAAATTGTAAGGTTTGCCCACCATAGAATTTGCTTTCTCAATTGCATCAGGAATTTTATTTTGAAACTGAGGTTTTAATCTATAAACAACCATTTTTTGTCCGTCATTGACCTGATCTTTTAGAAATTCATTCAAATTTTGTTTTTGAGAACCACCTTTTGGTGCTGCGTGAAGAACAAAGACACCCATTTTATCTTTTTGTAAAATTCCGATATGATCAAACGAAGCATTTTTCTGCTTTTGCGTTACATTATTGATCGCACCCGACAAACCGCTTTCTTTTGCCGTCACAAACAATAAATCTCCGTTTTTCAAGCCTAAAGTCTGAGAATTTTTACAACTTAAAACGAAAAAAAGAATTGAAAATAAGAAAACTAAGTTTAAGCGGAGTCTATTTTTTAAGGTTGTTTTCATAAATATTGATCCATTCATCTACAGTCATTTTTTTACTCAGTTCAGCAATTAATTCAAAAGGAATCTCATCCATTTTTTTGAAACGGATACACGATTTTCCCATATCCAATTTTCTTTTTGAATGCTTTGGAAACTCTGCCACAAACCAATCTAAAAGTTCGGGTTTAGCATACATTCCCATATGATATAAAGCGATAAAATTTTTCTGCGAAGCCATATTCATAAAAGGAAGCGCTGATCCCGGTGTACAATGATAACCTGCCGGAAAAGTCTCTAAAGGAACATTCCAGCCGATCATTCCATAACTTACCCCTTGCTTAAAACCTTGAGGTAAATTATCGTTGACTGTATCAAACATTTTTTTGAAAACCTCCTGTCTTTCTTCCGGAATTTGTGAGATATAGTCTTCTACTGATATTGATGGAATTTGCATTGTTTCAATTTTTAACAAATTTAAAATAAAAGGCTTTATTAAATTGAAATCTTTCTGAAAATAAAAACAGCCTTACATAAATGCAAGGCTGCTAAAAAAAAAATAATTCAAAAATAATTTACTTTTTAATGGCTTTCACCGTATTTTGAGAACCGTCTTTGAAATACATTGTAATCAAATAAAGTCCAGAATTCAATGAGCCTAAACTGATTTCCTTGGTAGGATTTTCTATAGTTTTAAGAGTTCTTCCCGCTACATCAGTAACTCTGATTGTCTTAATATCCTTTAACTCAGAAATATTAATGATATCCCAGAATGGATTAGGATAAACTTTAACATCTTTTTTAGCTGAAGCAACTTCTGAAGTTGATAAATTAGGATTTTGTTTTACTTCAATATTATCTAACAGCAAATCATCATAAAAGTATGCATTGCCAGCCGTATCCTTGTCCACAGTAAATCTAACCTGAATAGTCGTTCCTATATAAGAAGAAGGCAAAGGAATTTCTACTGTTCTCCATTGTCCAGAATTTGAGCTATCATTAAATACAGACACCCAACCATTTCCATTATTCACTTCCACAATAAGTTTATTATCAGCAAAAGTTGATTGTATTATAGTTGAACTGGATGATGAGTGATTTTTATACCATTCAAAAGAAATATAAGGCTGCGTTAATCCCGTTAAATCTATAAAAGGAGTAACTAATTGAACATTATGCACTCCATCATAAGGTGAACTGGCATCTACCCAAGCATATGTCCCAGCCGTCCTTCCATTAAATGATGTACTTACACCATAACCTGGGCTTCCAGAAAATCTCCAAAAAGCGTATGTTCCAGTAGTTGTAGGATTTAGATTCTGCCAACAGTTTGGAAGAGCTCCATTATCAAATGTTTGACTGAAAGGAGCAGTTACCGTAGCACATTCTGTGGTAAATGTTGAACTAAATGACCATTCACTTACATCAGTGGCTGAACATTTTGATCTTACCCAAACATAATAAGTAGTCACTGCAGACAATCCGTTCAATAGTGCGGAGGTCGTAGCAGAGGTTGCAGAGTTTGTAGCATTTAAAACAGTTGTGAAAGTAGGAGCCGTATTTGTTGTACTGTAATATACTTCATATCCACTTGCCGGAACAGAAGAAGGTGCAGCCCATGAAACCGTAGCAGTATTAGCAGTAATAGCAGAAGGAGTGACAGCTGTAGGAGGTAAACATGAAGGAACCGGTTCCCAAATAACGTCATCCCAGTAATATCCTTTTCCGTCTGCGGTGTTTCGTACCGCCAATCTTGCATTTGCAGGAACAGAAGAAGGAACAATCACCGTATATTCAGGATTAGTACTTGTATAGTTTGTATTGGCAATGCTTAAAGCCTGAAGCAACACAAAAGTACTTGGGTCTGTAGGATTCGTAACATATCCAACATTCAATGTACCGGTTGCAGCACTCACCCTTGCTTTTAATCTTAACCAATGTGTACCAGCATTAATGTTGCTGAATTCTGGTAAGACAACTGTACTCGGTGTTTGAGTAGAAGTATTTGTTTGATAAATATTTCTTGTTCCTGATGCCGGTGTAGAAGAACTTATTGACATGGTTCCATTAACAAAATTTCTAACCCAGCAATCCGGGAGCGTCGTACCTGTACCATAAGAATCGAAATTTTCAGATAAAGAGGTCATCGGTCCACAAGCTGTTTTAAAAGTTCCTGCAAAAGACCAAACACTTTGAGCTGTTGTACCTGCACAATTTGTTCTTACCCAATAATAATATGTCGTGTTCGACATTAAACCTCCGACAGGGGTGGTAACTCCAGAAACATTATTTAAAATCGGCGCAGTGGAAGAAGTTGGAGCCGTTGAACTTACACTGTAGTAAACCCCGTAAGTAGCAGCTTGCGAGCTTGATGAAGCAGTCCAGTTAAGGGTTACGCCATTTGCCGTTATATTTGTTGCAGCTTGCAATACAGGAGGCGCACAAGTTGAGTAAGCATCTGCCGAGAAAGCAAAAACATTAGGAAATCCATTAGAAGTAGAAATCTTTGTGATTGTTACACTTTGAATTGGCTTTGCCTGGTTTGCTACATCAATATCTAATGCAGCTTGATACATTCTTGGGTTGGTACCACCTGCTGCATCCAATCCGTCAGTTGCTCTATTAATTCTTCCTAAACCTTGAACCGCAAAACCAGATCCGTTGTACCAATCAGGAACTGCAATACCTGTTATTTGCTGGCTGGTAGCATCAGTAAAGTTTACAGTCACTGTAAGCGTAGAAGCAGCGCTTCCACTTGTTGACAGCATATACAGTTTCGTAGCAGCTTTTGGTGTAGTAAACACCATGGTTCCTGTAAGATTTGTGTTAGATAATTTTAGCGAATTTACCGTACTAAGATTCCCTAGCTGATAACTTAAACCAGGAGTTGAAATAACAGCAGAATTGATAATTCCATCAATAGGAACTCCGTAAGTAATTGCTGGGCTGGTTGCTGTAGCCTGAAAGTTTTTAGCTACAAAAACATAAGAATCTCCATCTAAAATTGCTGATGTAGAGCTTAATGCCGTACCAATTCCATTAGCTATAACGTCTTCGTTAAAACCTGACTGTATCGGCATTGTCTGATAATTTTGTGCTAATGCAAGCGAACTGGTCAGAAGTCCCAGCACACCCAGCAAAAGAGCTGGTTGATGTTTTTTCATAATTATTTTTTATTTAGTTCGCCGTAAAACTATGAATTAAATTCAAATTCACAATTCTAATTTTAAATTATTTTTAATAAATTTTGAATATTAACAAATTATAATCAATCCTAAAACAATTACGCAATTTTAAAATATATCATTTTTGAATTATTAACACTAAAAACGCAATTCCTATTCAGAGCATAATACTATTAATATCATTTAAGATATTTTCCCATGAGCCGAAATATTTTGTTATTTTTGTGCATACAAATTTTAGACAATGCCAAACATTTCAAACAGAGCACAACAGATGCCGCCTTCACCGGTAAGAAAACTGGTTCCTTTTGCCTTACAGGCTAAACAGAGAGGTACAAAAGTATATCACCTGAACATCGGGCAACCGGATATCGAAACTCCAGAAACCGCTTTGAATGCTTTAAAAAACATTGATTTAAAAGTTTTGGAATATGCTCTTTCAGAAGGAAATATTGAATACAGAAAAGCATTGACAGAATATTACCACTCTTTAGATTTTACAGATCTTACTCCTGATAATTTTATCGTTACCAATGGTGGGTCTGAAGCTTTAAATTTTGCTATTTCTACCCTTTGTGATGATGGTGACGAAGTGATTATCCCTGAACCTTATTATGCAAATTATAACGGGTTTACAAGCACATTTAATGTGAATGTCGTTGCAATTCCTTCTTCTATTGACACTGGTTTTGCACTTCCTCCGATTGAAGAATTTGAAAAGAAAATCACGGCAAAAACAAGAGCAATCGTTATTTGCAACCCTGGAAATCCTACAGGATATCTTTACACTCGTGAAGAACTACAGAAATTAGCTGAGATTGCTTTAAAATATGACATTGTTGTTATTTCTGATGAGGTTTACAGAGAATATGTTTACGATGGTAAACAGCAGATTTCAATGCTTGATTTTCCTGAATTGAGTGAAAACTGCATCATCATCGATTCTGAATCTAAGCGTTACTCCATGTGTGGCGTAAGAATTGGTTGTTTAATTACCCGTTCAAAAAAAATTCATGATGCTGCAATGCTTTTTGCACAGGCAAGATTAAGTCCGGTACTTTTGGGACAGATCGCTGCAACTGCCGCTCATCAAAATGACGGCGCATACATCAGAGCTGTAAGAGAAGAATACACCCATAGAAGAAATGTTTTGGTTGATTTGCTGAATGCAATTCCGGGAGTAATTTGCCCAAAACCAAAAGGAGCTTTTTATTGCGTTGCCGAACTTCCGGTAGATGACACTGAAAAATTCGCACAATGGCTTCTTGAAAAATACACTTTGAATAACGAAACTATTATGGTTGCGCCTGCAGGAGGTTTTTACAGCAATCCTGAATTAGGAAAAAAACAAGTGAGAATTGCTTACGTTCTGAAAGAAGAAGATTTAAGAAAAAGTGCAGAGATCTTAAAACACGCACTTGAAAAATATAAATTAGAGTTCAACCTTTAATTAGTACAAATATGTCAGCAGTAAAAATAAGTGATTTGAAAATTTTCGTTTCAATGTTTTTACTGCTGATTTTTTTTTCATGCAGTGAAAAAGCCGCTGATAAAAAACCAGATTCTAAAACCGAAGAAATCACATTTATTGGTTTATCGGAAATTGGTGGTCAGTTAGGTTTTTACAGAGTGATAAAAGTAACGAAAGACTCCATTCATTTTGAAACTGGAGCCACCTCAACAAAGAAGCATAAAGAATGGCATTCTGCGATCAAACCGGAGACCTGGAAAAGCATGACTTCCTCTTTTAAAATCAGAAACTTAGACAGCATCGAAAGTTCACCAAGCATTCAGCCGATTGATGGAATTGACGAGAGTTTTCAGATTAAAACCAATAAAAAATCTCACGTTTACGTCAACGCACAAAACGATATTCATTATAATCAGTTTGCCCGTTTCAAACAAGAGCTTTTAAAAATTATTCCTCAGGAATATCAATAAAATTATTACATTCTAATATTTACTCAATCTAATGCAGGAAAATTTTTCACTAAAACCTTTCAATACTTTTGGAGTAGAAGCAAAAGCAAAATATTTTGTTGAAGTAAATACTGTACAAGAACTAATCGAAACTCTAAAACTCTCCCACACTCAAACTCTCCCCCTCCTATTCTTGGGTGGTGGAAGCAACATTCTTTTCACAAAAGGCTTTGAAGGCTTAGCGATACAGTTAAATTTAAAAGGAATTTCTGAAGAACTTTTAAATGAAAACGAAATTTTAGTAACAGCAAAAGCAGGAGAAAACTGGCATGAATTCGTTATGTATTGCTTGAATAAAAACTATGGCGGACTTGAGAATCTTTCTCTCATTCCTGGAAATGTAGGAACTTCACCGATGCAAAATATCGGCGCTTACGGAACTGAAATAAAAGATCATTTTGTGAGTTGTAAAGTTTTGAATTTACAAACATTAGAAGTTGAAACTTTTGATCTGGAAAAATGCAGATTCGGGTACAGAGATTCCATTTTTAAGCAGGAAGGAAAAAACCAATATGTGATTTTGGAAGTTAGTTTTAAATTGACCACTCAAAACCACAGCATTAAAACCGAATATGGCGCCATAAAATCTGAACTGGAAAATTTAGACATCATAAATCCAACAATTCAGGATGTTTCAAAAGCGGTGATCAACATCAGACAAAGCAAACTTCCCGATCCGAAAAAAATTGGTAACGCTGGAAGCTTTTTTAAAAATCCCACCATTCCTTCAGCTCAGTTTGAAGATTTAAAAGCAAAATTTGAAAATATTCAAGGCTATCCGAACGGAAACTTCGTAAAAGTTCCTGCAGGCTGGCTTATCGAGCAATGTGGCTGGAAAGGAAAACAAATCGGGAACGTTGCTTCACATCAATTACAGTCTTTAGTCATCATCAACGCTACAGGAAACGCTTCCGGAAAAGAAATTTTTGATTTTTCAGCTTTAATTATTGATTCCGTAAAAGAAAAATTCGGCATTGAACTCGAACGAGAAGTCAATATTCTTTAGCTAAAACCTCTTAATACCACTCGTCTGACATTTGTCAGTTATTTTAATTTATTCTAAATAAATTTCATATCCGCCAATTTAATTCCTATTTTTGCGGTCGATTTTGCTTTCGACAAACTAAAATAATGATGATCAGGCTCTTACCATTTATAGTACTTTTTTTCTTTGGTTCTCAACTTTTATTAGCTCAAAACGAGAAATTACAATTAAGCATCATTATTTCCGGTGAAAACCAGCAGAAAATGAAAGGTGTTACCGTAAAAAGTTCTCAAAACTCTGCGGTTACAGATGAAAATGGTATTGCTACATTATTTCTAAGCGAAGGAAAACACAGCATAAAAATTTCTCACTCCAATTATCAGGAAAAAGAACTTGATGTTACTTTGAATAATTCAAAAACATTAAACTTTCAACTTCAGCCTATCGATAAACTGGAAGAGATCGTCATTTTCTCGAAAGAAGGTAAAGGTTTAACGACAAAAACCATCATCGACAGAAAAGCGATGGAACATTTGCAACCCTCAAGCTTTACAGATCTGATGGAACTTTTACCGGGCGGATTGGCAAAAACACCTAATCTAAGCCTAAACAACAGACCTATGCTTCGTGAGAACAGAGGTGATTTATCTTATAAAAATACAGAATACAATACATCTGCCTTGGGAACGCAGTTTATGATCGACGGAAACGTCATCAATTCTAATGCAGATATGCAGGTTTCGTTAGACAACAGACAATTTTTAGAAGGACCAATGGCTCGGGAAACTGCAACCACAGGAGTTGACATGAGAACAATCTCAACTAACGACATTGAAAAAGTAGAAATAATCAGAGGAATCCCTTCGGCTTCATATGGTGATTTAACTTCAGGAGTTATAAAAATTGAAAGAAAAATCGGTGAATCTCCTTTGCAGGCAAGGTTTAAGGCAGATGGTTTTAGCAAACAATATTATGTAGGAAAAGGTTTTAAAATTAATGAAAACTGGCAAATCAGTGCAGGTGCAGACTTTTTAGATTCTAAGACCAATCCCATCGATAATTTTGAAAGCTACCAGAGAATGACTGCTTCCATTCGTTCGAAGAAAAGAGGTACACTTTGGTCGAATCCTTTGGAATGGCGCTCAAACATTGATTTCTCCACAAATATTGATTCTAAAAGAAATGATCCGGACAACGGTGTTCCGGATATTGACCGTTATAAACAAACCAGAACAAGAATTAGTTTTACCAATAACTTTTTATACAGTTTAGATAAAGCTTCATTTTTTGATAAAATCATTTTAAACACTGCGATCAGACAAGGATTTGAAAAAATAGATCAGACAAAACTGGTACAATTGTCGGGACCGAGATCTTTTTCTTTAGCCACAGAACAAGGAGAAAATGTAGGCGTTTTTCCGGTTCTACGATACATCAGCGAATACAGTACAGAAGGAAAACCGCTTGACATTACAGCGCTTCTTCAAACTACAGGAACGAGAAATACTTTTGGAATCAATCATCAGTATGAAGCCGGTTTAGACTGGAGATATTCTAAAAACAACGGAAGAGGTTTAATTTACGATATGAATTCTCCTTATGCCGCTTCTTTTACTAATTCTAGACCAAGACCTTTTAATAATATTCCTGCATCCAATCTGATGGCTGCATTTTTAGGAGATCAGATGAGCTATGCAATTGATGAGCATAAATTTACATTATACACCGGATTAAGATTCTCAAAACAAATGGGAATGGACAACTCGTATGCAATCAGCAAAAAGGTTTTTGTGGAGCCAAGATTAAATCTTCAGTACAATCTTCCACATGTAATGATCAATAACGCACCTTTAAAAACAGATGTTACGCTTGGATACGGGCAATTTTACAAGCAACCTACTCTTCTGATGCTGTATCCGAACAGAGAATTCTGGGATTATACTCAGCTGAATTATTATCACAATGACGCACAATACCGTTACGTCAATTTCATGACGTATGTACAGAATGTTGAAAATAAAAATTTAGAGGCCGCAAAGAGCATCAAGAAAGAAATACGACTAGATCTTTCTTATAAAAACCACAGTCTTTTCTTTACTTACTTCAAAGAAGATATGACAAATGGTTTCCGCCCGATGATGCATACTGTTCTTCATACTTTCAAGCAATATGACGCTTCACAAGTAGACCTTTCGCAATGGAATAACGGACCGAATTTGGCCGACACTCCTTATACTGAAAAAAAAACCAATGCTGAATATTCAGTTAATGAAAATGGAAGCGTAACGATCAAAAACGGTATTGAGTTCGGATATACTTCACCCCGTTTCAAGGCAATTAATACAAGGTTTACCTTAAGCGGAGCTTATTTTAAAACACAATTAAGAAACTCTGTTCCTGTTGTTGAAAGACCTAATGCATCCATTGGCGCAGACGGATTTCCCTATTATGGAATTTATCAGAATGACAATGGATATGTGAATTCTAATATGAATTACAACCTGTTTATAGACACTTATCTTCCTAGTTTAGATCTAACAATTTCTGCATCATTCCAAGGAAGTGTGTTTGATCACCAAAGAAAAGATCAAAGAACTGCCGAACCTATTTCTTATTACGGGATCGATGGAATTATACACCCATTTACAGAAGCAGATAAAACCGACACTTATAAACAATGGCTGGTAAGAAATGTTTCTGTAACCGATAATATGCCGACAGACTACACCTTTACGATTGTGGGAAACTTAAAAATCACAAAAAGCATTTACAAAGCACTCAGAACATCAATGTTTGTAACGAGAATTTTCAATTACAGCGCTCCTTATACCTTCAATAATGTTACTGTATACAGAAAAGGTGCTAATACTCCATACTTCGGGATGGAACTGAATTATAATTTTTAAAATAAATAGTAATAAATAACAAATAGAAAACGACATGAAAAAAAGAGTTATACTACTAAGTTTGGTAGCAGCGATGGCAACAGGATTTACCGTTACCTCTTGCTCAAGTGATGATGATTTTGGAGTAACCGCAAAACAAACCGGTGTATTGACACTTAATTTCACAGGTGAAAATATTACAGAGTATACCAATTTGGAGGTAGAAATTATGGAAATCAATACGAAAACCATAATTAAAGAAACACTGAAAAAAGAAAATGCACATACCTTTGAGGTTGCTTATGGTTCATATAGAATTACTGTAAACGGTGTTGTCATTGCCAGCAACGAAGAGGTGAGAGCTGCAGGTACCGGACAAACAGATATTACCTCAGCTGTTAAAAATCTTACGATTCCTTTGTTTGTAAAAAAATTCCATGAAGATTTTATTATTGAAGAAGTATTTTTTACCGGAGTAAAAACATCCGACAACAAAAATTATAATTCCAGCCGTTATTTTAAAATCACCAACAACTCCAATAAGATTCTTTTTGCAGATCAATTAATTATCGGGCAGTCTGAATTTTTAACAACAGACGACAAAAATCCTACTCCTTACAATAAAAATTTATCTTTTCCCGTAAAAGGAGTAATGGTATTACCTGGAAACGGAAATCAATACCCGGTACAACCTGGAGATTTTATTGTGATTGCAGACAATGCGATTAACCATAAACAAAACACAAGCACAGCATACGATTTGCACAACGCAGATTTTGAATTCCCCTCTACAAACCCGGCTTTAGGACAAGTTGACAATCCTTCTGTTCCAAATGCTGAAGTTATTTATACGCAGATGACATTCAATATGTTCTTTCTTCATAACAGAGGTTTTGAAAGCTACGTGATTGCACGTTTCCCAACAGGTGAAAACAAAGATTCATTTCTTCAGAAATTCAAGTACGATTACAGTTATCAAAACAGCGCAGGTAGTATTACTTCAAAAAGCGTTTACTCGATCCCGAATTCTTGGATCATAGATGCTGAAAACAATTCTGTCCCTACAAAATTCATTCATACATTAACTGCTCCAGGTATTGACTCAGGGTGGGCTTCCGTAGGTGCTACAGATAATGATGCTAACCGTTACGGAAAATCGATAAGACGTAAAACTGCAGGAACCATGACTAACGGTAAAAACCTTTACATGGATACCAACAATTCCACAAACGATTTTACCAAAGATGCAGTACCTAGTTTAAAAGACGGTATTCAACATTAATAAAATTTAGTATTTGAATAATACTTAAAACTATGCTCAATTTAAAACATTCTTTTTCACTGATGATTATCGCTTTTGCTTCGCTTTCTATAAAGGCGCAAGACAGCATTCAGCTTTATCAGAAGATCAATAATCAATACAGTATTGAAAGAAATTTTAGAAATCATTTTTACTATAATCCGGCAAATAGGTCGGATTATAGTTCTTCTTCATTCTCAGAATTTAATGTTGGTTATCATAATGATGATCAAAAAGTGTATCGCCAACAGCTTGGAGCAGGTGAAAAAGGTTTAACCGTAGGTGCAGAATCTTTTTTAAAACTCAATCCAAATCGTACAGTCTGGGGAAATGCAAGCTATCAGAATATTAAAAAAAATTCTTTCCGATGGAATGAAAATCTCGATTACGAGCGTATTGCACCTTATACAACAGCAGATTCTTTAGGTGGAACTTTAAATTTGGAACGTTATTATTTTGCCGGAGGAATGTCACAGAAGATCAACAAATGGACGATTGCCGGTGAAGTAAGCTATCTTGCGCAACTCGGATATCGTAGCCGTGATCCAAGATTAAAAAGTACTACTTCAGATTTAACTATAAATGCAGGAGTAAACTATAAAGTAATCAGAGAATATGAAGTGGGAGTTTTCGGAACATTCAATAAATATACACAAAACAGTTCTTTAACTTTTCAAAGTGTTTTAGGAAAACCTTTTGTTTACCAAATGGTAGGATTGGGTATTTCAAATTACTTTTTCAGCGGCGGTATTAATCCTTCTCAAACTTTTGAAGAATTTGGCTACAAAGGAGGAATTCAGGTAAGCAATCAACAAGGAAAAGACTTTTACCTTCGCGCTTCAGCAGGACGTTCAAACAATACAAAAAGTCATCGTGACAATGGAGGAAATACAACTTTTGAGATTTCAGAACTTGAAAATAAAAACATTGAGCTGGAAGGAGCAAAATTTTTCACTCTTAAAGAAAACCATAGAATCGGAATCTCTGCAAATTATAAAGCTATTGTAAGAACTGGTTCAGAATTTGGATATTCCGTAAACACCAGTGCTACAGAACAAATATTTAAAAGAAAATCTTACCGTTCAGAAAACTTTATCAGCTTAGTAAAAGTTTTATATCAACACAACAATGATAATTTTACCGTAAGTGCTTCTCCATTTTTCGGATATGAAGAAATTAAGGAAAGAAATCTTTATCCCAACTCAGGGCAAAAATTTGAATACTCATATTTTGGTCTAACGGCAAATTATCGTCAATCAATTAATTCTAATCAGGCCATTTCGTTTCAACCTTATTTTTCTAAAAGAATGGTCAATAAGTCGATTAATGCATTAAGTCTTATGGAAAATCAGGAGATTAATGACTGGATATTACACGATTACGACTTTCAGGCAAGCGACATCAGCACTTTTGGAGCGTCTTTAAGATACGACATCAAATTGGAGAAACTTCCGGCATTCTTTGTAAGTGCAGAATATCAATCACAGAAAATTCAGAAAAAAAACAATAATTTTGTGGGCGCAAGTTTAGGAATTACATTTTAGAAATTGAAAGATTAAAATAGTAAGAGATCAAAGATTTTATGAAGTAGTCCTTAAAGCGAAGCTCAACTTAATTTGCCTCAACTGCTTAATGAACCTTAATGGTTTAAAAATTAAAATAAATTTATAATAGAAAAGTATCAAAAGAATATTTAATTTAAAATGAAAAGAGGAATTTATTGGAGTTTAGGATTGATTTTATTTATTCTTTGGAGTTTCACTTCAAAAGTCGGAAATGAGTTATCAAATATTCAGAATCCATCTATTGAAGATATTGTAAAAAGCTACAAGAAAGCGATTACAGAATGGCCAAAACCGAATATTGATCACGGCGTAAAATGGCAGGAATTTGCTGCGATCAAAACCGATTCAGCTTTTTTCACAGAACAAGATAAACCAAATGTTATTTTAGGCAAAATGCTTTTTTTTGATCCTAAATTATCTCAATCTAACCAAATTTCCTGCAGCACCTGTCACGATCCAGAAATGGGTTGGCAAGACCGAAGACGCGTTGCCCTTGGAAACGATCATCTTTTAGGAAACAGAAATACCATGTCTCTTTACAATATCGCAGAAAGAACTTCTTTTTTCTGGGACGGAAGAGCCAAAACTCTTGAAGAGCAAGCTTCAGGGCCACTCGGAGCGCATCACGAAATGGCAATGGATGTGAAAACACTGCCTGTAAAAATTCAGAATATAAAAGGATATAAAGCGCTTTTCAAAAATGCATACGGAACTGAAAAAGTTACGTATGATAAAATTGTGAAAGCCATTGCTGATTTTCAGAAAACCATAAAAAGCCAGCCAAGTCGTTTTGATAAATTTCTTGAAGGAAAATACAGTTCGTTGACAGACGAAGAAATCTACGGAATGCATATTTTCCGTACTAAAGCACGTTGTATGAACTGTCACAGCGGAAAATATTTAACTGACGAATCTTTCCACAATATAGGTTTAACGTATTACAAAAGAAAATATGAAGACCTCGGCTTATACAATATCACCAAAAAAGCAGAGGATGCCGGAAAATTCAAAACTCCTCAGTTAAGAGATTTGACGCTTACCCAACCTTGGATGCACAATGGTCTTTTTGACAGCCTTGAAGGGGTTGTTAATATGTACAACAGCGGAATGCATCAACTTGATCCCAATGCAGAAAAAAAACTGGCTGATCCGCTTCACCCTTCAACAGATCCTTTATTGCAGAAGTTAAATTTAAATAAAGAAGAAGTAAAAGCTCTGGTTTCTTTCCTTGAATCTCTTTCAGGAACAAAATATAAAATGAGAAGACCTGAGTTTCCTGTGGAATAAATTAATTTCTTTTTAAAATCAATTCTTCGTTCGTTTTAACAGAATAGCTTATTTTAGTTCAAATATTTCTAAAAAGCTATGGCAGAAAAAAACTATTCCGATAAAGAATTTAAACAAACGATTCAGAATCATATCGATAAAACTCATTATGTAAAAGTTTTCTTTTCCGAAGAATGTCCGGAAGAGTTTACATCAGGCTTTATCCTGAATGTTTCTGAAAACTTTCTGATGATTCAGGAGTCTCACAATTTTACTTTAGACGGAATTAAAATCATTCCTTACAACAGAATTGAAGGCACTCGTCACAAGAAATTCGAAAAAACTTCTGAGAAAATATTTTCAGAAGAGGGCTTGATAAAATTCAATCAAAAAATCATCAGCAATACTTCATTAAAGAATTTTGAGTCCTTATTTAAGTCTTTAAAAAAGCAAAATTTTCACTGCATCGTCGAAAGTTCCACAAAAAAGAAAAACATATTTTCAATTGGCGAAATTCTAGAAATAAATGAAAAATCTGTAGTGATTAAAAACTACGACGCTACAGGAAAAATTGAAAAGACACCTGATAGAATTCTATTTGAAAACATTAACTTCATCACTTTCAATGATCTCTATTCTTTGACATTCAGAAAATATTTAAAAGAATAAATAAAAAATATCACAAATGAAAATCGCCATCATCGGAGCCGGAAATATGGGTTTATCTTTTTCAAAATCATTTTTGAAATATGAACTTATAAAAACTGAAAACCTTCACCTGATCACCAGAAGTCAATCAAAAATTCTGAAAATAAAAGAAGAGTTCCCCAAATCTGAAATTTCTGTGTTTGAAGAGGTAAAAAATTTAGATGCAGATCTTATTATCATTGCCGTAAAACCACAAGATTTCCAAAAAGTAGCGGAAAGTTTTCAGTTTTCATTAAACGAAAATCAGATGATCTTGTCGATTATGGCCGGGATTAAAATTGAAAAAATCCAAAAGTCTTTACATCACAAATCCGTTGTAAGAGCAATGCCCAACTCTCCTACTCTTTTGGGAATGGGAATTACCGGCTACACTTCTGCAGAAGGAATTTCTTTTAATCAGTTAATGAATATTGAAAGACTTCTGAACAGCACCGGAAGATCTGTCTATTTGGAAAATGAAGATTTACTAGACGGAGTTACCGCACTTTCCGGAAGTGGACCTGCGTATTTTTATTATATCGTAGATGCAATGATTAAGGCCGGAACACAAATGGGAATCGATGAAAATTTGTCTAAACTTTTTGTAAAGCAAACGATGTTGGGCGCTTATCATTTGATCAATAATTCTGATAAAAGTTTGGAAGACCTGATAAAAGATGTAGCATCAAAAGGTGGAACGACAGAAGCCGCATTGAAAACTTTTGAAGAAAATAATTTTAAGGAAATTCTGCAGCAGGGAATTTTAAATGCTGAAAAACGCGCTAAGGAATTGAATGGGTAATTTTTTACTAATTAATACATTTAGTCGAATTATTCAATACAAATTTGCTGAATTTAATTTCTAAGATTCTTTTCATTTGCCAACCCAGAAACACTCCAAAAGTATTCAGAATAACATCATCCACATCAAAGACTCCCAATCTTGAAAAATACTGCAGTGCTTCAACAATCACGATGGTAGAAACAAAAGTTATGATGAGGTTTTTCAAATTGTTTAACTGTGGAAAAATCCAACCTAAAAAACCAAAAGGGATAAACATCACGACATTTCTCAAGACAATTTTAATAATATCAAACCAACTTATTGTTTCCTGAATAAACCAAACTGTTGAAATAATAGGTTTAATTCTCACAATATGATCTTCATTCCGGAATCTTCCCATTCCGAAAAACATCAGATAGAGCAAAAAAATGGTATACGGTAAAATGATGAATTTATAAAATTTCTTTAACATCATTTGCAAAGTTATTCATTTCAAAAGCATTAAATTTGTGTGTTAAACTAAATTAATGAAATACGTCTTACTTACGCTCATTTCAGCGATGTTGCTATCGGTTTCGTGGCCGACTTACGGAGTTCCGTTTTTTATATTCTTTGCCCTCGTTCCGCTTCTGATGATGGAACATGGTGTTTCTAAATTTTCAAATTACAACAGAAAAAGTTGGGTCGTTTTCGGTCTTTCTTATCTGTGCTTTGTAATTTGGAATGTTGTTACTACAGGTTGGCTGTACGGATCAAAAAACCCGGATGGAAGCCATTCTATGATGGCTGTTGTATTTCCGGTTTTAGTTAATTCTTTTTTATATTCACTCGTCTTTCAATGTTATCATTGGTATAAAAACGCACAGGGAACCTATTGGGGAATGGCTTTTTTAGTAGCAATCTGGATGAGTTTTGAAAAATTTCACCTGAATTGGGAATTAACGTGGCCTTGGCTGAATCTTGGAAATGCTTTTTCAGATTATCCGAAACTTATTCAGTGGTATGATACTCTGGGCGCAACTGGCGGAAGCTTCTGGATCTTGCTTGTTAATTTATTGATATTTTACACTATCAGAATTTGGGAAGCCGGAAGAAAAAGAAAAGATTTAATCATCAATATTTCTGCAACGGTACTTTTAATCGGTCTTCCGATGATTATTTCATTAATAAAATTCAATAGTTTTAATGAAAAACCGGTTGGTGAAGTCAGCGTTTTAATGTTGCAGCCGGATCTTGATCCTTATGGTGAGAAATACTCTAAAGACAGCATCACCATTCAGAATGAGCTTTTAGCTTTAGCTGAAAACAATACCAAAGGAAAGATTGATTATTATATCGCTCCCGAAACGGCAATTCCCGGGAGAGGCTCTATTTCTGAAACTGCTTTTGAAAAAAGTGAACTACTCAATAACGTAAAAGGTTTTCTTGCAAAACATCCAGGTTCTGTTTTTGCGACAGGAATTTCTTCTCACAAATATTTCTTTGATAAAAATAATTTACCCAAAGATGCTTATCAAATCAATGACAGAGCTTGGGTAGAAAGTTATAATTCTGCAGTGCAGATTATTCCGAATCAGAAAGTGGAAGTATATCACAAAGGAAAACTTGTTCCGGGTGTTGAAATCTTCCCTTACATGAATGTTTTAAAACCTCTTTTAGGCGATGCGATGATCAATCTGGGAGGAACCGTTGCTTCGCTGGGAACAGATAAAGAGCGTGTTGCATTTTCAAACCCTTATAATAAAGGAAAGATTGCGCCTATTATTTGTTATGAAAGTATTTACGGTGAATTTGTAACTGATTACGTAAAAAAAGGAGCCAATTTCCTCGGAATCATGACCAATGATTCTTGGTGGGGCGTAACAGAAGGTCACAAACAGCTTCTTTCTTACGCAAGAATGAGAGCCATCGAAACCCGAAGAGAAATTGTACGTTCTGCAAACAGTGGAATTTCTGCACACATTAATGCAAAAGGTGAAATTTTAGAAGACACTTTCTACGGCGATCAGACTACTTTATTTGCTAAAGTTAATCTTTATGAAGGTGAGACATTTTATGTAAGAGCAGGAGATTTTCTTTCGCGAGTTTCTATTTTTGCGTTAGGATTTTTGCTTTTTTATTTTCTGATTAAAAGATTTCAGAATAAGATGAAGAAGGAAAACAAAAAGTAAACTTTTAAATATTGGAAAGTTTCATATAAATAAAAAACCAGCCAATTGGCTGGTTTTCTCTGTTTAATTTAAGTTTAAAAAATCAAATTCAAACTACTATTTACTTGATCATTAGTTTTTGGATAACCCAGTTGTTGTTAATTTTAATTTTCAGAATGTACATTCCTTTTGGAAGATCAAAAACGGTTACCGACTGATCGCTGTTGAGCTGTACATTGAGTTTTTTACCATCCATTGAATACATTTCTATTGCAGCAACTTTTTCGCCTTTAATAAAAACTTTTTCAGAAGCCGGATTTGGATATATCGACAGTTTTGACTTCGGTGAAAAATCATTGACACCTAATGTATTTTCTACCGATGGATCAGAATAAACTTTGGATGCATCAATTGATCTTACGCTCCAATATACCTGCTGAATAGAAGGATCAAGGGTTAAAAACCAAGAAGGTGTGGTCACAATATACTTTGCAACATCTTGTGCTCCCGGACTTGTTCCTACTTTAATTTCATATTGTAAAGCATTGACCGGAGTTTTATCATCGGTTGCACCACTCCATGTAAAATTGAATGTATTTCCGTTTTTGTTTAAATGTAAACTCGTTGGAGCGGTTGGTTTTAAATTGATTTCTGTAGATATATTTTTATACAATTTAGTGAATGAATTTAAATCAGGATCAGCCCAATCGAAACCTGTCATTAAAACATCCGGATGATTGTTTCCATCATAATCAAAAAGCCTTACATTTCCTGTTCCGCCAAGATTATACAAAGAAGTATTGCTCGCTTTTGTAAAAGATTGAGAAGCCGGATTGTAAAGAAAAACATTCACCGCCCCGTCATTATTTTTACCATCACCAATCACCACAAAATCATAATATCCATCATTATTAAGATCACCTACATCTACACTTGAAGCAGAAAGCCCTTCTCCGGGAATTTCATGAGTCGTAAAATGTCCTGTTCCGTCATTCATAAAGACTCCAAGATATTCATCATAATTTCCATCCTGACCAATCGCCACCAAATCTAGAAAACCATCTGCATTGAAGTCTGCATAGGCCAATTTCCCACTGGCTAAAGGCAATAAAGTTTGAGATTCCTGAAGTGTGCCATTCGAATTTAGATATACTTTAAAAACAGGATTGGTATCTTTATCATAACCGAAAATGACTACATCCAACAATTGATCATTATTCAGATCTAATACTTTAAAACTTCCATTCTGCGTTCCGGAAAGCCATGACTGATTTAATTGGAAACCAGTACCTGCGTTTTTATAAAAACTTAAATCATAGACAAAACCGGTTCCGTTCACATATTGAGGTCCGTTGATTGCATAATCCTGTTTTCCATCATGATTAAAATCAAAAACTTCTATAGAGCCGTAAACTTTTCCGGCAGTATCTTCAACTTTTGAAAAACCATTTCCATTATTAAGAAAACGATAATGCTTATAATTAACAACATCCTGATAACTCAAACCTGTAGAAACGATATCGAGTAAGCCATCGTTATTGTAATCTATAAATTTAATATCTCCTAAATGAGTAACATCTGTACCTAAATTTCCATAAGCCGAAAAAACGCCATTATTATTGATATAAGCTTCGTTAAATGTAACATCTGCACTTCCGTCTGCATCAATATCTACAGCACCGTTATATACAACATCCGGTTTTCCGTCATTATTAAAATCCCCGATGTCGCTGGATCCGTAATAGAAATTTTTTATGCTGCTGGAAACTTCAGAAAAAGTTTGAGACTGAAACATCATCGGAATAAAAAAAGCAAAAACATACAACTTTTTCATTTTATTTTTATTTAGATTAATTAAAAACAAAGATACTGTCAAATATTATTTCAGGTTTAAAATGAAGACTGATATTTATCACATGACCGCATCTGAGAGACTTTAAAGAATGTAAATGAATGGGCAAGTCATTAAAAATGATAAATATTTATTATAAAATTTATACAAAGACTTGTCTATCTAAAAAAAACTTCGTTATTTTGCAACCTCAAATATTATACAAATAAGAACATCGAGATATGTCAAGAATTTGCCAGATAACAGGAAAGCGTGCAATGGTTGGTAACAACGTTTCCCACGCTAATAACAAAACGAAGCGTCGTTTTGAAATTAACTTATTGGAAAAGAAATTTTACCTTCCAGAGCAAGACAAGCATGTTACGCTTAAAGTTTCAGCTCATGGATTGAGAATCATTAACAAGATTGGAATCGAAGAGGCTATCGAAAGAGGCATCAGAGAAGGATTGATTAAAAAGAACTAAAATCATGGCAAAAAAAGGAAATAGAGTTCAAGTAATACTTGAATGTACAGAGCACAAAGAAAGCGGTATGCCAGGAATGTCTAGATACATTTCTACAAAAAATAAAAAGAACACTACAGAAAGATTGGAATTGAAAAAATACAATCCGGTTCTTAAGAGATCTACCCTTCACAAAGAAATCAAGTAATTTATAAATATAATTTACCATGGCAAAGAAAGTAGTAGCAACCCTACAAAGCGGACAGTCAAAAAAAATGACTAAAGTCGTGAAAATGGTGAAGTCTTCTAAATCAGGAGCTTACGTTTTCGAAGAAAAAGTAATGAATGCAGACGAAGTTGACGGTTATTTGAAAAAATAATTCACAACTTTATTTACAATACAAAAAACTACTCATATTTTGGGTAGTTTTTTTGTTATCTTTGCTTTCTGAGCTGGAAGTCAGATGTTGGATGCTGGATGTTTACAAAATAAGACATGATGGTTTTAACATCCAACTTCCTACGCCCAGCTTCCATCATTAATTAAAATTCCATAATTCATACAATGAGTTGGTTTAAAAATATTTTCAAAAAAGAAGAAAAAGAAACTTTAGATAAAGGTCTGGAAAAATCTAATCAGGGTTTCTTTGAAAAAATGACTAAAGCCGTAGTCGGCAAAAGCAAAGTAGATGACGAGGTTCTGGATAATCTGGAAGAAATACTTATTGCTTCAGACGTTGGCGCTTCTACGACCATTAAAATCATTGAGAGAATTGAAGAACGTGTTGCCAGAGACAAATATGTCGGCGTAAACGAATTAGACCAAATTCTACGTGAAGAAATCTCCGGGCTTCTTTTGGAAAACCCTCATGCAGGAAGCGGAAACATTGACACGAGTAAAAAACCATACGTTATTATGGTTGTCGGCGTAAACGGCGTGGGTAAAACCACAACTATCGGAAAGCTGGCTCATCAGTTTAAATCTGAAGGTAAAAAGGTAGTTTTGGGTGCCGCAGATACATTTAGAGCTGCAGCAGTAGACCAGCTTGTTATCTGGAGTGAAAGAGTGGGCGTTCCTATTGTAAAACAGGATATGGGATCAGATCCTGCTTCTGTAGCTTTTGATACCGTACAAAGCGCCGTTGCTCAAGATGCTGATGTGGTTATCATAGATACCGCAGGAAGACTTCATAATAAGATTAACCTGATGAATGAGCTTTCTAAAATCAAGAGAGTGATGCAGAAAGTAATTCCTGATGCGCCTCATGAAATTTTATTGGTTCTAGACGGCTCTACAGGACAAAATGCTTTTGAACAGGCCAAACAATTCACAGCAGCAACTGAGGTGAATGCTTTAGCAGTAACAAAATTAGACGGAACCGCAAAAGGCGGAGTTGTCATTGGTATTTCAGATCAGTTTCAGATTCCGGTAAAATATATAGGTGTTGGAGAAAAGATGCAAGACCTTCAACTTTTTAATGGTACAGAGTTTGTAGATTCGTTCTTCAAGAAGAGATAAATTCTCTTTTGAAAACAAATTATTCAAATTATTAACATTAAAAAATTAAAATTATGGGATTTATTACTTGGATTATCTTTGGTCTATTGGCAGGAGCACTTGCTAAAATGATTATGCCTGGAAAACAAGGCGGTGGCTGGCTTATCACGATTATTCTTGGTATTGTCGGTGCCTTCATCGGTGGCCTTATTGGAGTATATATTCTTCACTGGGGTGATGTAGATTCTTTCTGGAACTTCAGAAGCTGGTTCCTTGCCATTGGTGGTGCTATCATTGTACTTTGGCTTTACGGAATGGCTACTAGGAAATAAAAAAATCCTTTAAAAAAAATAAAATCCCGATTTGAAATTTTCAAATCGGGATTTTTTATGAACAATATAATTTAGTTGATTTTGATTCTGTAAGGCATTTCCATTTTTACCTCAGATTTTAATTTCTCATCGGTAAGCTGTTCCAGAATTTCATAGTTTGCTTTACCAATTTTGTTTTTGATCACTCTTGCAGAGATGTCGTCTTCATTCATGTCATCAAAAATCTGCTCAAAAGCGGTCATTCTTTTAGGATAAGAAGCCACGTTGTAAGATTTCAAGTTTGCTTTTTGTGCAGCAAATTTCACGGCATCATTTAAAGTTCCCAATTCGTCTACCAAACCGATTTCTTTTGCACGAACTCCGCTCCAAACTCTTCCGCCTCCGATGTTATCGATCTGCTCGAAAGTTTTCTTTCTGTTCTGTGTTACAAAATATACAAATCTTTTGTAAGTACCTTCTACGCTTCTCGTCATTAAATTTACTCCATAAGGCGTAAGACCGTGCAATGAAGAATAATACGCTGAGTTGGCATTGGTAGCAACAATATCAGAACGCACCCCATTTTTATTGGCAATATCTTTAAAGTAAGGCAATACTCCGAAAACCCCGATAGATCCTGTTAAAGTATTCGGTTCAGAATAAATTTTATCGGCACCCATTGCAATATAATAACCGCCTGAAGCAGCGTAATCACCGAAAGAAACTACAAGAGGTTTTGTTTTTTTCAACTGCTGAAGTTCAAATAAAATCTCATCAGAAGCATTTGCACTTCCCCCCGGAGAATTAATTCTTAAAACGACAGCTTTTACCTTATCATCTTTCTGAAGCTCTTTAATGTATTTGATATATTTTTCAGAATAAATATCACTATATTCATCACCATTATTAATAGAACCTGATGCATATAGAACCGCTACTTTTTCACCAGAACTGTTTTTATCATCGAATGAATCGATGTATTTTTGAAGTGAAACTTTATTTAATTTATCCTTTTCAGCAAGACTTAGCTTGGTTCTGATCAATTGATCATATTCACTTTTCTGAATCAGCTTATCTGCCAATTTATATTTTACAGTTAAATCAGGAATCATTCCATATAAGCTGTCAACAACAGTTTTGAATTCCTCAGACTGCATTTTTCTTGAAGCTGCCATCTTTGATGAAGTATTCCCCCAGATATCATTCAATAAAGTACTCAATTGCTCTTTATTTTCGGGAGAAATATCATTTCTTAAAAAAGGCTCAACAGCAGATTTAAACTTACCGTGACGGATTACTTCAATACCGATACCATATTTTTCGGCAAAATCTTTAAAGAAAGTAACTTCAGTTGCCAGGCCTTTAAGCTCAATTCCTCCAGACGGATTCAGATAATACTGATCCGCAACAGAACCTAGATAATAAGAAGCCTGAGAAACAGAATTCCCGTATGCGTAAACAAATTTTCCGCTCTTTTTAAAATCTTCGATGGCATTTCTCAGATCATCAATCTGCGTAGTTCCTGCATTAATATTATCCGTTTCGATACTTATACCTTTAATATTATCATCATTTTTTGCTTTATGAATAGCTTCTACAGCATCATAAATCAGGATGTTTGTATTTTTATCTTTTAAATTAAAGATACTTTGTTGTTCTTCTGTAGGACTATCAATAATAGATGTCTTTAAATTAATAGTTAAAACAGAATTCTTTTTCACATTAACAGATTTCTCTCCACTCACTGAGCTGATCGCAATCATAATAATAAAAAAGAAGAAAAACACGAAACATAATATGACAATAGCCACTATATTTGCGAATACATTTTTAAAGAAACTCTTCATAAACAATCATTTTCCGATATGTCGCAACATAATGTGGTTTTGTTACTAGGAAGTAACATTGGTGACCAAAAAAATAATATTGACACCGCTTTAAACAAACTAAGTGAGACCTGTACAATATTAAAAAAAAGTGAATACTTAACATCAGAACCCGTAGAATTTGCCAGTTCTAATATTTTTTGTAATATTGCAACAATAATATCTACTCACCTATCACCTATACAACTGCTTGATTACGTGAAAAAAATAGAAATTGATATGGGTCGGCTTACTGACTCTACAGTTTCAAAAGTTTATACAGACAGAATTATAGATATTGATATTGTGAAGTATGGTGAATTAAAATTTGTATCAGAAAGATTAGAAATCCCTCATAACAGACATCTTTTTGAAAGGGAATTTTCCAGGATATTATTAAAGGATTTTATTTAAAAAAACAAACACATAAAACATATTGTATGAAATTAGGTTTATTATTATTGGCCGCTTTGCCTATTGCTACCTATGCACAGGACAGTATTTCCGTAAACTCTACCAATGAGTATCCCAATACGTTCTCTTCCGGCTCTGCAAATATTCAAAAATTTGACAATAAAGCAAGAAGATTCAGCGATTGGTCTATTTCTGTAGGTGGCGGTGCAGCATTTATGATGAACTCGGATCTTACTTCTTTTTATGATAAAAAGGTTAACTGGGGATACAACAGCTATGTAAGTATCGACAAACAAATCTCTCATACATTCGGAATAAGCCTTGCCTACCAAAGAGGTGAAACCAACCAAAAAGGAATACAGTGGGGTTCTCGTGGGTTAACAGCGGGTGTAGGAGAAGCAAAGACAAAATATGATCAGATTGCTCTATTGGCAGATGTTAATTTATCTAATCTTTTGAGAAGAGCAGATAATCATTCACCTTACAGATGGGCTTTCCATGGTTATGGAGGAATCGGCTTAATGAGCTTCAACACATCTTTACATGATAATGATGAATTTAGATGGAGCAATTCACCTAGAAGAGTACCTTTGTTTATAGATCAAAAACTTGATATTAGCTCATTTTTTTACCAATTTGGTGCGGGTCTGAAATATAATGTTTCTAGACTTATCGATATCGAAGCCAGAGCAATGTATGTTATCAGTGGTGATGATGAATTTGACGGTGGCGGTTATGCAGAGCCTGCAGATTATGATCCTACCAGTGGTAACTCAAAATATAACATGATCAATGATAAAAGATCAGATAATATGCTTACTGTTAATTTGGGTGTATCATTTAAATTAGGTAAACATATGTCTCACTTAACGTGGCACGATCCTTTACAAGAGGTTTATTACAGAGCAAATGTACTAGAAAACACTGCAAGTGATCTGGTTGTATGTGAGAAAGGGGACAACGACAACGATGGCGTATGCGACGACTGGGACAGAGAATTGAACACTCCTGCAGGAGCGAGAGTTGATGGTGCCGGTGTAGCATTGGATCTAGATCTTGACGGTGTCATCGATTTATATGATAAATGCGTAACTATTCCTGGGTCAGTTGATAATAATGGCTGCCCAACCAATTAAGCATCAAATAATAATTCATTTAATTAACTAAATAAAAAAATACATACTATGAAATTAAGTTTAGCAATTGTTGCCTTAGCACTAGCTGTTCCTACAGCGAGCTATGCACAAGATTCAATAGCCGTAGTTTCTACCGACGAGTATCCAAATACATTTTCTTCTGGCTCTGCCAACGTTTCACCGTTCACTCAAAAATCTAAAAGATTTAATGATTGGGCAGTGTCATTTGGTGCAGGTGTACCTTTACTTCAATCGGGAGATTTAACTTCCATTAAAAATGGTAACGGTAAAAATCTTTTCGGTTACTCTGCTTATGTGAGTGTCGACAAAGCAATTACTCATGCTTTCGGTATTAATTTACAATATGACAGAGGTGAAACAAGACAAGGTTGGTTCAATACAAAAGATCCTGCTCCTTCTAATAATTTAAATGAAGTAGGTGCAAGAACACAATATGATGCAATCTCTTTATTGGGAGACATTAATTTTTCAAATCTTTTAAGAAGAGTTGATAACAAGTCTACGTACAGATGGGCATTACATGGTTATGCAGGTATTGGTACAATTGCTTACAGAGCTTACCAGAAAGATGCTAACGGACAGAGATTAATGACAGAAATTAAACCTTTTAAATTTGGTTCTTTCTTCGGACAAGCAGGAGCTGGACTTAAATTTAAAGTAAACAGAAGATTAGATCTTGAAGGAAGACTAATGTATGTTTACACAGGTGATGATGAATTTGACGGTGGTGGAGCTCAATATAGCGCTATTAATCAAAGAGAAGAGCAGGTTTCTGATAACTTCTTCAACGCTACAATTGGTTTATCTTTAAAATTAGGAAAACACGAATCTCACCTAATGTGGCATGATCCGTTACAGGAGATTTATTATAAATTAGATGTTTTGGCTAACAAAAACCAGGATATTGAAGTTTGTAAAAAAGGAGACGCCGATAATGACGGAGTTTGCGACGATTGGGACAGACAACTTGACACACCTGCAGGAGCCAGAGTTGACGGTGCTGGTGTAGCTCTTGATGCAGATTTAGACGGTGTTATCGATCTTTACGACAAGTGTGTAACAGTTCCTGGCCCGGTAGAAAATCAGGGATGTCCATTGACGCCGACTACTCCGGTAGGACCAATTGACGAAACTGTGACTAACATGGAAGGAATCGAGTTTGATTTAAATTCTGACAGAATTTTACCAAATAACACACCTATCCTAAACAATGCTGTAAGCTATATCAACTCTTCAAGCGGTACCTATACCGTAATTGGAGCAACTGATACCAGAGCTTCTGACGAGTACAACCAAAAATTGTCTGAAAGAAGAGCAAACAGTGTTAAAAACTATTTGATCAAAAATGGTGTAGATTCTTCTAAATTAAACGCTGTAGGTAGAGGTGAAAAAGACCTTAAATACCCAGAGTGTGATCCTGCTACTAAATGTCCTGAATGGAAAAACAGAGCAAACAGAAGAGTTTACTTCGAAGCTAAATAATAAAAAATTCTTATTATATAATTAAAGCCATGCATTGCGTGGCTTTTTTTGTGTCAATACTTTCCTTACATTTACCTTATGATTTCCTCGCACGATTTTAATGAACTTAAAAATAAAACCCTTAAACATTTTTGGGGTTATGATCAATTTAGAGATGCGCAAGAACAGATTATAGACTCTGTTATCAACAGAAAAGACACCTTAGTTCTTCTTCCCACCGGTGCCGGAAAATCATTATGTTATCAGCTTCCCGCTTTGCTGCAGGAAGGAACTTGTCTTGTCATTTCACCTTTATTGGCATTGATGAAAGATCAGGTCAACCAATTAAAATTCAGAGGAATAGAAGCAGAATACCTCAGCTCGGAATTGGATGAGTTTGATGCCGAAGTCATTTATAACAGATGCAAAGACGGTCTCACAAAATTATTATATGTTTCACCCGAAAGATTGACCAATAAATTATTTATTCAACAAATTGAAGAAATTCAGTTGTCATTTATTGCAGTCGATGAAGCGCACTGTATTTCAGAATGGGGACAAGATTTCAGACCCAGTTATCAGAACATTAAAGATTTCAGAAAAAACAATCCGGAAATTACGTGTCTTGCATTGACAGCAACGGCAACTCCAAAAGTTTTAGATGAAATTAAAAATAAACTGGAACTTAGAAATCCACAGGTATTTCAAAAAAGTTTCAAAAGAGATAATATTAAAATTTTCACCGAAGAGATTTCAGATAAATATCAAAAGGTTTTTAATATCCTTAAATACGCTAAAGAGTCGGGGATTATCTATGTGAGAACCCGAAAAGATGCCGAATTACTCACTGAATTTCTTCACAGACATAAAATTCAGAATGTTGATTATTTCCATGCAGGGTTAACAACAAAAGAAAAAAACGAAAGACAAAATTTCTGGAACAACAGTGATCAAAATGTATTAATTTCCACTAATGCTTTTGGAATGGGAATCGATAAAGATAATGTACGTTTCGTCATTCACTTCTCCCCTTCTCAGTCGATTGAAAACTATTATCAGGAAATCGGGCGTGCCGGAAGAGATGGAAAAAGAAGCTTTGCATTTATGCTTTGGAACAAACAGGAGATTTCAAATTTTGATCAAATTCTAAGAAATCAAATTCCCAATAAAGCTGAGTTTCTAAAGATTATCTCTTATTTGTATTCCAAATTTCAGGTGGCTGAATTTGAGCTTCCCGAAAAGGTTTTTCAATTAAATACTGCAGGAATCCAAAGTTTCACGAAACTTTCAACAGCAAAGATTAAAAATGTTCTGAATTTCCTTCATACCCAGGAAATTATTTTCCACAACAGCAACAAAAGTTTGTCGTCACTCGAACTTTTAATTAAGCCTGATGAAATCGATCAGCTTCCACAGAAAGATGCTTATTTTATCGAACTTCTTTTACGTTCAGTTTCAGGAATTACAACACACAAAGTAATGTTTAGCGAACAGAATGTAAGCAATAAAATAGGAGTAAGTATTCATCTGATCAAAGAGCGTCTGAAAGAATTACAGCAGAAAAATTATCTTGAATATATTGATGGAGCTTTGGCCAGTGTAAAATTTTTGAAACCACGGGACGAAAGAGCTATCAACGCAATATATTGGAATCTTTTTGAACATATTCAAAAAAATAAAATCCAGAAATGGGAAGAGATGAAATTTTTTATCGAGGACAATCAATACTGTAAAATGAAATTGATCCTCTCCTATTTTGGTGAAAAAAATACTAAAAACTGCGGACAATGCACCGTTTGCGAAAAAAACAAACAGTCTATTTTCGGTAAAAATGTTTCTTTGGAAATCATTAAGGTTTTAAATAAAAAGCCAGCAACTATTGAAGAAATTTCTGTGCAGTTACAATTTCAGACCAAAGAAAATATATTAGAAAATCTTATATTTTTGCTGGATTCAGGAAAAGTAAAAATGCTGAATTTTAGAACGTACGCGTTGACATAAGTAATGAATAATTGGTAATAAGTAATAGCAATTCTAAAATTCATAACTCATAATTTCTAACTTATAACTCAAGAGTTTATCTTTGCATCATGAAATCATTGAAAGTCGTTTTTTTGGGCACTCCGGAGTTTGCAAAGACAGCATTGGAAGCCATTCATCAATCTCATCACGAAGTTGTCGGCGTTGTAACCGTTGCCGATAAAGCAAGCGGACGCGGGCAAAAGATCAATCAGTCTCCTGTAAAAATTTATACTTCCGAAAATAATATTCCTGTTTTTCAACCTGAAAAATTGAGAAATCTTGAATTTTTAGAAGAATTAAGAAAATTAGATGCTGATGTTTTTGTAGTAGTCGCTTTTAGAATGATGCCTAAAGTTTTGTTTGAAATGCCTAAAATGGGAACTTTCAACCTTCACGCTTCCCTGCTTCCAGATTACAGAGGTGCCGCTCCAATTAATTATGCGGTAATTAATGGTGAAGAAAAAACTGGAGCAACTACATTTTTTATTAATGAAAAAATTGATGAAGGAAATATTTTATTACAGGAAGAAATTCCGGTTTTGGAGAATGAAAACGCAGGAAGTTTGCATGACAGATTAATGGAAATGGGTTCAAAATTGGTGGTAAAAACATTGGATGGATTAGCTAAAAATTCAATCATAGAAAAACCTCAGCCTGAAGTGGAACATCCAAAAAATGCTTTTAAGATCTTCAAAGAAGACACCAGAATCGACTGGACGAAAAATTCAAAAGAAGTTCATCAGTTTATTTTAGGAATGTCGCCTTATCCGGCAGCTTTCACAACTTTAAAAATTGGTGAAGACGAAAAAGGATTAAAAATATACAATGGAAAATTTGAACTTTCAGAGCACGGAAAACCAATCGGAAGTTTAGAAATTTCAAAAAATGAATTTAAAATCTATACAAAAGACGGAATGTATTTCCCTTCAGAATTACAGTTGGAAGGTAAAAAAAGAATGAATGTTAAAGATTTCCTAAATGGGTTTAGAAATTTCGACGAAATAAAAATGGCTTGAGAAAATCAAGCCATTTTTTTATTGTGAATTATGAATTGTGAATAGTGAATTTTCTCTTAAGTCAATTAATTTCATTGTCAATTCAAAAACTGCAACAAATTCACTTGCGAAGCAAAATTGACTTTTGACAATTCACATTTTAATATTTCACTTTTAAAGTTGAACCATCTCTGTCACCTCAACATCATAACCTCCAACCTGAGGTTTTACAGTAGGATTTTGAGTGATTACTTTAAATTTATTAATTCCTAAATTTTTCAGAATCTGAGTTCCGATTCCGTAATCTCTGTAATTGAAAGCAGCAGTAGGATGCTTTTGCTGTCCGTCCTGATAATTTAAAAACTGCTGTAATTTTTTTAATGTATTTTCAGAATTAGATACATTATTAATAAAAATAATTGCTCCTTTTCCTGCTTCATTCACCATTGATGTTACTTTTTCCAACAATGGTTTTTCACCGTTATTTAATCTTGTCAACACATCAAAATAAGAATCAGAAGACTGTACTCTTACCAAAACCGGCTCATCTACAGCCCAGCTCCCTTTTGTTAAAGCAAAGTGGATCTGATCGTTAGAAGTTTCTCTGAAAGCAAAAAAGTCAAATTCACCATAAGCTGTGTTTACTTTTCTTTCCTCCAGTCTTTCGATAAGATTTCCTTTTTTAAGCTGATAATGAATCAGATCTTCAATAGATACGATCTTCATATCATGTTTCTGAGCAAAAGCAAACAATTCCGGCAAACGGGACATCGATCCGTCTTCATTCATAATCTCACAGATTACTCCACCTTCTTTCAAACCTGCAAGACAAGTAAGATCGATTGCTGCTTCGGTGTGACCCGCTCTTTTCAGAACGCCACCTTTTCTTGCGCGAAGCGGGAAAATATGACCCGGACGCATAAAATCTGTAGGCTTAGACTTTTCATTCATCAAAGCTAAAACGGTTTTTGCTCTGTCCTGAGCAGAAATTCCGGTAGAAGTTCCGTCACCTAAAAGGTCGACAGAAACGGTAAATGCAGTCTCTTTAGGATCGCTGCTTCGGCTTACCATCACATCCAAACCTAGTTCATCGCATCTTTTTTCAGGAAGCGGCATACAAATAAGCCCTCTTCCGTGAACAGCCATAAAATTGATCAGTTCAGGTGTCGTTAGTTCGGCAGCACAAAGAAAATCACCTTCATTTTCTCTGTCTTCATCGTCTACCACTATGATTATTTTACCATTTTTAAGGTCTTCAATGGCCTCAGGAATAGTATTTAATTTAATATCAGACATTTTTACTTTAAATTTTCGCAAAGATACTCATAAAAATAAGCATCAACAATTAATATGAGCGGTTTGTGCGACCGCTTTCGCTTAACTATAAAAGTTGCAGAAGATTTTAACACATGAGTCATATAAGTTTTTAGCCAAAGCTTTGAAAATATTGAGAATACATAATTCTCAAAATGTTTGATTTTCATTTTAAACTTAAAAAAATCTGCGTCAATCTGTGAAATCTGCGGGATTTAAAATTAAAACAAAGAATCTGTGGCTTTTTTTATAATCTCATACGATTCCAGTCTTTTTTGATGGTCGTAAATATGAGAATTGATCATCAATTCATCCACCTGATATTTTTCCTGAAAGTTTTTAATCTGTTCAGCAATTTCATCCTGATTTCCGATAAAACTGAATTTTAATTTCTGTAAAACCATCGATTTTTCCATCGCCGACCAAACTGTATCCATATCTTCAATCGGTGCTGGAAAAGGTTTCCTGTCGTTTCGGATAATATTGATAAATGCCTGAAATAAAGTCGTAGAAAGAAAGTGTGCTTCTTCAGAAGTTTCTGCAGCAACACCGTTCACACAAGCCAAAACATAAGGTTTGTCTAAATATTTTGAAGGCTCGAAATGTTCTCTGTAAATTTTAAAAGCCATATCCATTTGCTCGGGAGCGAAATGTCCCGCAAAAGCATACGGAAGTCCTAATTCTGCAGCCAACCAGGCGCTATCTGTACTCGAACCGAGAATATACATCGGAATATCTAAACCTTCCCCCGGAATTGCACGAACTAAAGCGTTTGAATTTTCTTTCGAAAAATATTTCTGTAATTCTAAGATTTGTCTCGGAAATTGCTCATTGATGATTGCCGGATTTCTTCCCAAAGCTTGCGCCGTCAGACCATCTGTTCCCGGAGCTCTTCCCAAACCAAGATCAATTCTTCCAGGAAAAAGTGATTCTAAAGTTCCGAATTGTTCGGCAATAACTAAAGAGCTGTGATTTGGAAGCATAATTCCTCCGGAACCGACTCTTATTTTTTTTGTTCCGTTGGCGATGAAACCTATCAGAACGGAAGTTGCTGAACTGGCAATGCTTTCCATATTGTGATGTTCGGCAAGCCAGAATCTTTTATAATCTAAATTTTCAGCAAAGTTTGCCAACGACAGACTGTCCTGAAAAGTATCGTGAATGGTTTTCCCCTGTTTTACGGGAGCCAAATCAAGCACGGATATATTAAAATTTTTCATTTATTAAATTTAACCAAGCAAAGTTAAGGCTAATAAATTGCATTAGTTACTTTTTGTAATTGATGGAATTGATTGGTGTGTTGTGGGAAAAACTATTGATAATAATTTTTGTTTATAATTACAAATATTGTTAAATTTAAAAATGGAAGAAAACTTATCAAAATAAGAGATTAGAGAGATTATTAATGATTCTAAAAGAGAAGTTTATACTGATATGTCTTTAATACATCCCTCATTCAATAAAACTGACATAATAAAAATATCCCCAAAAGGTCTAATTTTTTTTCATGGTAATCAGGATACTGGATTTATACACATTAATGAGAGGCATTCTAGTTTATCACAAAAACCATTTTGGAAAAATTCAAAATTACAAACTCAATCAAAATTTCATAGTTCAATATTTCCACTTCAATATGTAGAAATTGCAGATCAAATTTTTAAATTAGAAAATTTAAATCTTGAAAACAATACTTCAATAGAAAACATTGATTTGTACATAGGGACATTCAAAATTAATGGTATTCAAGAGAAATATCGATTAATGCTTTACAAAGACACAAAAATCATTCATAATTTATACCCTATCACAAAAGATAATAATTTAAAATTTAATAAAAGATTTTCTCGAGGATCTCTTAATTTCAACTACTCACTTGACGATGATTTAAAATCTATATTTTTACCTTATTATAATGAGAATAAGGAAATTTCTTATAGTATTTACATAACTTTTGATTTATCCAAGAATATTAAAACAATAAAGATTAGTAAATATTCTGCTCAGACCGAAGTTAGTAACAAAATATTTACTGAGAAAAAAATTACAGAAAGTACTTCTGATATCGACTTACGAAATTACCAATATAAAGAATTGCTAGATTATGAAAAACAATTTCAAAATCTTTAAACCTTAGCTTCTATCTTTCTCCTTCTGATACGTAAAATGATTAATTAAAATTCTGATTTCATTAAATTCAAAATCATTTGGTAACGCAGTTTTCCATTCATTTAAAGTTTCCTTTGGATCTCTGTGAAACATTTCCTTAAACGTTTTAATTTTATCGGAAGTAATCACTCTTGCAATATCCAACAAACCTTGTTCAGCAAATTTCGCCAAATGACCAATCACCGTTTCTTTTACCAAACCTCTTTCCATCGCAATTTCCGAGATCGTTTTCCCCTCTTCAAACAACTGGAAAGTAAGAACCTGAGACGGAACTTTTGCAATTTTCATGCTGACCTCCTTATCATTTTTTTCATCCAGAAGTTTGGTTTCCAGCAAATGGATTTCCTTTAGACTGTTCAGGTATTCTTCAATATCTTCAAGCCAGTTTTTAAGTTCTTCATTGTATTGTTTTAATCCTTTGGCGCCTTTTATTTCAGCATAAAAATCTTTTAGCGGATTAAAAACTTTATCTCTGATTTCGGTAAAAAAGAAATTCACCGCCCCTTTTGATTTGCTTTCAATCTCGCTCCAATCTTCTTTCTTTTCAATAAATAGATTCACTTTCTGGAAAATAATACGCTCCAGTTTTTCAAAAATCTTACCTAAATTCAAAACATCACGTTTCAACTGAAGATACAGCTGATTAGATTTTGAACGGTCGATACTTTTGGTAACAATTGAAAGGTTATTCCACTGTTCTACTTCTTTTAAAAACCATTGACAATCTAGCGTACGAAGCAGTTTTCTGATGCTGTAATCGTATTTTTCCTGATTTAAAATGCTTTCAACGTTATCATTTGCCTGCGTTTCGCCCTGAAATTTCAGAATACGGTTGTCTTTAAAAATAACTTCAGGAGTAATTTTAGATTTTAAAACAATTCCTTCCAACGTTCGGCAACGTGACAAGGCAACGTAAACCTGACCCGCAGTAAAGCTTTTCCCGGCATCAATAATCACTTTATCAAACGTCAAACCCTGACTTTTGTGAATCGTCACCGCCCAGGCCAATTTTATAGGAAACTGTTCAAAGCTTCCTAACACTTCTTCTTTGATATTTTTATCGGTGTCGAGAGAGTATTTTTTCTGTTCCCAAACTTCCCTTTTTACCGTAATTTCTCTTTCGCTTCCGTCAAGAATGACTTTAATTTCGTTTTCGTCAAGAGAAGAAATTTCGCCTAATTTACCATTGAAATATTTCTTTTCACCTGAAATATCATTTCTGATAAACATCACTTGAGCTCCGACCTTTAATTCTAAAAACTGCTCATTCGGATATTGATTTTCTTTAAACTCACCAAAAAGTTTAGCTTCGTAAGACTTGGGACTTACTTTTATATCTTTCAGTTTTTCCTGATTGATATCGTCTGCCATTTTGTTGTGCGAACAGAGATAAACGTAAGGTTCTTCTCCGGCTTCAAAACCCGGATCATATCTTTCGTTCAAATGATTAAAATCGATATTGGCAACATCGCCGTCACGAATAGCATTTAGAATTTCCAAAAATTCCTGATCGGTTTGACGGTAAACTTTCGTTAATTCAATCGTCAGTAAAGGAATATCTTTAATCGCCAAACTGTCGAAAAAGAAAGGCGAATTGTAAAACATTTTTAAAACATGCTCGTCTCTCACCACCGGCGGAAGCTGATACAAATCTCCGATGAACAACATCTGAACGCCACCAAAACGCTGATTATTTCTACGGATAAATCTCAAAGAAAAATCCATCATATCTAAAACATCGGCACGAAGCATTGAGACTTCATCAATAATCAAAACCTCAACCTCTCTTAAAAGTTTAAGCTTATCTTTTCTATATTTGAAATGCTGCTGAAGATCGATAATATTATTGGCCAAACTACTGTCGATACGATCTGTGGTCGGCAAAAAAGTACGCAAAGGCAACCCAAACATCGAGTGAATGGTAACTCCGCCAGCATTGATTGCAGCAATTCCGGTGGGCGCTACAACAATGTGCTTTTTTTTCGTTTTCTTTACAAATTCGTTTAGAAATGTGGTCTTCCCCGTTCCTGCTTTTCCTGTAAGAAAAACGCTTCGGCTGGTGTATTCAATTAAGTCAAAAAAATGATTGTTCATCGTCTGCAAAATTACGGAAAATGTGAATAGGCATAAACTTTGATTCGCTTAAAAAAAATAATTTATGAAAAATTCTCTCATTAAATACTCAGCTCTTGCATTAATCAGCGCATTTACAATGACTTCATGCGCCTCCTCAAAGTCTGCTGACAATACGAATTTGCCCATAGATATTCTGGATAGACCTGCTGATGAAAGCAGCAAAAAATATGATGAAGCCAATTTAGATAAATTAAAAAGCATCATCGAATCTGAAATCGCTAAAGAAAAATGCACCTCATCTTCAGACTGGGCTTTTGCGCCAATGGGAGCTAAAGCTTGCGGTGGACCCGTCTCATATATTGCTTATCCTAAAAAACTGGAGACTTCAATTCTTACAAGAATTGAAAATTATACCCAGACCATGTCTGAATTTAATAAAAAATATGGCATTACTTCAGATTGTATGATGATTGCAGAACCATCGGGCATAAGATGCCAAGACGAAAAAGCAGTTTTGATTTATTAATAATTTAAATCAGTTTTTTACTGCATGATAAAAAATATTTTAACCGCAAAAGATTCAAAAGAAATAATAACGAAAATAAAATTCAAAAGTTTACAAAATGTAAAAAACCTACATTGTCAATCATTTTTGCAAACTTTTGAATAATTTAAGCCCAGAAAAATCTTTTGAATCTTTTGCGGTTAAAAAGGCACTATTTACTAAAAAAGCTCTGAACTAATTTATAGTCAGGGCTTTTTACATTTATTTTTTTGTGACCTTAATCTTTATACCAAGAAGAATATTTCACATAATTATCTGCAATTCTGTTCACTTCACCTTCCAGAAGTGCCGCAGAAATATCTTTAATTTTTCTGGCTGGAACACCACCCCAAACCTCACCAGATTTGATATGAGTTCCTTGCGTTACCACAGAACCTGCGCCAACAATAGAGTTTTCTTCAATTGTACAGTCATCCATTACGATAGAACCCATTCCAATTAAAACATTGTCGTGAATTCTGCATCCGTGAACGATTGCGTTGTGACCGATCGAAACATTATTGCCGATTTCCAGAGGAAACTTTTCATACGTACAGTGCAACATGGCATTATCCTGCACATTTACTTTTTCGCCCATCTTGATATAGTTCACATCACCTCTAATTACTGCATTGTACCAAATACTGCAGTTTTGCCCCATCACGACATCACCAATAATAGTTGCAGTCTCTGCCAAAAATGTATTTTCTCCGATTTGTGGTGTCTTTCCTAAAAGTTCTTTTATAAGTGCCATATTTTTATTTTGAAAATTTAAATTCTTTGAGTGGAAGCCAATAATAGTTAGGTTTAAAAATTTGAAATTCAGATTGAGCATTTTTGAGTTTACGATAATTCTTAAAAGGAATAATAATTCCATCTATATATCTTTTTGATAAAAATTCAGATGGATTAATTCCGGTAACTTTTTGAACACCTTCATCTGCCACAGACAAATTCTTCACAAGGAAAGCGATGTCTTCTGTCATCTCTTCGGCACACATTAAATAATCTGCGGCTTCAAGCTCGAAATGAGCAAATTCAAAATCTTTCTTTAGATCCCTAAGATATTGATAAAAAAAATCTCTGATTGTATAAAAATTTGAAGTTTCGAATAGACGTAAATCAATATCAACATTTCCTAAACCGTTTATTGATACACTTAAAACATAAAGCTTCTCTTGCATTTTTTGGTTATCAGCATGTTCAGAAACATATGAGAATAATTCTGCAAGATTTCCGTCCGGCAAAACAATTTTTTGATTAAAAAATTCTTTAGAGCAAACATCTGCATCTTTTTCGTTAATAAAAGTAATCCCCAAAGAATAATTCAATCCCATAACTTCTAAATTAAACTCATAGCTAAAATCTAACTACCAACCCCTAGCTTCTAACTTCTAAATCCGTATTTTTGTACTCTCAAATTTAACGAAAAAATGCGTACGATACTTATAGAACCAACAGAAAACCCAAAAGTGATGAAATTTGTTGCTGATTACAACTTGATTCCCGGGTCTTTAGAGTTGGACAGAGATTCAGATATATCAGAAATTCCTTTAGCACAAGAGCTTTTTAATTATCCTTTTGTTGAAAGAGTTTTTATTACCGCCAATTTTGTGGCAATTGCAAAACAGGATACTGTAGAATGGGAACATGTTGTTGACAGTCTGAAAAATGTAATTGAAGACGAGCTTCTGGCAAATCCAAGAATTTACCTTCAGAAGAAAAAAGAAATGATTGAGATTTATGCTGAAATGACTCCGAATCCTAATGCAATGAAATTTGTGGCAAGCAAAATGCTAATGAACGGTTTTGTAGAAGTAAAATCTAGAAACGAAGCTGAAGGAGTTCCTTTGGCTCAGGCTATTTTCACAGAATTTGATTTTGCGAAAGAAGTCTTTATTTCAGATAATTTTGTAGCGGTTACCAGAGATAATTCTGTTGAATGGCATCAGGTAATGATGGCAGTTCGTGGTTATATTGCAGAATATCTTCAAAGCGGAGGTGTAATTTCAAATATAGAATCTCAAAGACACGAAAATCCTGTAGAAAAGATCATCAACAGAGATTACACCGATGACGAGCAGAAAATTTCAGATATATTAAATGAATATGTTGCTCCTGCAGTAGAGAACGATGGCGGAAAAATTTCTTTAATGGAATATGATGCTGCCAACAAAACGGCAAAGATGTTGCTACAAGGTGCTTGTTCAGGCTGCCCAAGTTCAACTGCTACCTTAAAAGGCGGAATTGAAAATATTTTAAAACAATTCGTTCCGGAATTAGTAGAAAGAGTGGAAGCCGTGAACGGATAAAAATATTAGTATTGAGTAATAAGTAATTTTGAATACTGCTTATTGCTCATTACCAATTACTCATTACTTATATATATGAAAGGAATATTATTAGTGAATCTCGGTTCACCAAGATCTACCTCTGTACCTGATGTACGAGAATATCTGGATGAATTTTTGATGGATGAAAAGGTGATTGATTACCGATGGTTTTTCCGTGCACTTCTGGTACAAGGAATTATTTTAAATACAAGACCCGCAAAATCTGCCGAAGCTTACAAAACAGTTTGGACAGATGAAGGTTCGCCATTGATTGTCATCACTCAGAAAATTCAGAAAAAGCTTCAAAAACTCGTTGATGTTCCTGTAGAAATCGGGATGCGATATGCGCAACCAAGTATTGAAGCCGGTATTCAGAAGTTAGTTGATCAAGGAGTTTCCGAGATCGTTCTTTTCCCGTTGTATCCGCAATATGCGATGAGCACAACGGAAACGGTGATTGAAAAAGCAGAAGAAGTAAGAAAGAAGAAATTTCCGGGAATTAAAATCAATTACATTCAGCCTTTTTACAATAGAGAAATTTACATCGACTGTCTTGCAGAAAGCATTAAAGAAAAACTTCCTGAAAATTTTGATGCCTTACAGTTTTCATATCACGGCGTTCCGGAAAGGCACATCTATAAAACAGATCCTACGAACACCTGTAATCTGAATGATTGCTGTTCCAGAGAAAATAATCCGAGTCATCAGTTTTGTTACCGTCATCAATGTTTTGATGTGACCAATTCTGTGATTAAAAAATTAGGTTTACCGAAAGAAAAAGTGATGGTAACCTTTCAGTCAAGATTAGGGAAAGACAAATGGATGGAGCCTTATACTGATGAAACTTTAGAAACTATCGGCAAAAAAGGAATTAAAAACCTTGCAATTGTTTGTCCGGCTTTCGTTTCAGACTGTCTGGAAACTTTGGAAGAGATTTCTGTAGAAGGAAAACATCAGTTTGAGCATGGTGGCGGAGAAAATTTCCACTACATCCCTTGTCTGAATGATGAAGACCGCTGGATTGATGTTGTAAAAACACTCTGCGAAGAGAAGCTTAATGAGTTTTATCTAGTTTAAATCTTATTTTTAAAAATACAAAAGGACATTTGATAATCAGATGTCCTTTTTCTATTTATTTTCAATAACACCCCCAAAAAAAACACTAAAAACCATTAATAAATTATTTTTTTTCTAAAATAATCTCAATTTTAATAGGGGTATATTTTGTTTTTAAATATTTTTTCATACTTTTACCCTATCAAAAGATAGACATTACCTAAAATTTTTAGAAATAATGGATACAAGTATAGAAATCTTAAAAAAGAAGATTGAGAATTTCACTCCGGAACTTGCAGAGGCATTCATTAGAATTGTTGACAATCTCGATGCAACTGTAAAGTCTAATGCTTCGCAGTTTCAGTTGGATGAAGTTTCCAGCAGAATTCAGTTTCACACAGAAAATCCTGCTACGAAACTTGATTTTTTTGAAAACATCTCAGAATTAGAAAAAATCTGTGCGTAATGAAAGTTTTACTGTCATCAATTGCAAAAAATGACATTAGAATGCTGATGCGGGTCTTTAATGCGGAGGAGGAAAATAAAGACAAGTATTTTTTGAATGATTTAAAAGAATCGATCAATACTATTTTGAGCGATTACGAAAAATTAGATATAAAAACCAGGGAACTTCAGGTCTATAAAACGGAAAATTTCCCGGTACAGATTTATTACTTATTTGAAGATAGTGACAGTCTTTTTATAACGGCAATTTTTAAGGAAAATAATTAAGAATCCTTTTTGTATAGAACTTTTTTGACATTATTATATAGTTTAATTTTTCTGTTGATGTCTAGTTATTAAGACATTAAACACTTTCGACAGACCTTCCAAATGTGCAAAATTTGGAAGGTTTTTTATTTTAAAATATAAAATTCCTGTATTATCTCACCGGCGTTCTGAATTCTCCGTATCCTGCCAAACCATCATAATTTCTTCCGAAAGGTTTATAATATAAAAATGCCTGATACAAATTTTCTGTCTGCCAAAAATTACCGTTAACTTCTCCAAGATTCAATGATCCGTTTGCTTCCTTCGAAGCTAAAATATAATTATAAAAACCTTGCTTCATATAAATTTTTGCAATGTATTGTTTAGCGGCTTCATCATAATGCATCTGGAATTCTTTGGTTGCTTTAAAATCATTAAATCCGCCCACGATATACAATTCTTTATCCATCGGATCAGAATCTAAAGAAAAGTGCACCCAAGCATAATCAGCTTCACGAGCTGCATCTCTTTCTAAGCCTAAATCATTTCTTCGGTAATACCAGGCCCCATTTACATCAGGCTGATATTGATAATTTAAAGGATATGCCCATACCGGATGAAGATATGTTTGATTTACGCCATCTACAATCCCCGTTTCACGCACCATATCTGCAGCCATTCTCATGTTTTTATTATCGAAATAATAAAATTCATTATTTCCGGGGAAAGCAAGATTCAACTGTTGAAAAAGCAATTTATTTCCCATTGTTGCGCTCGGTTTCTGATTCGTAATCTTCATATTGGGATTGTTATTCTGCATCACGGTAAGTGAAATAGAATTTACATTTGAAGTTAAATCACCTGCTTTTGCAACGGCTTGTACTTCTACTCTCTGATTGATATTCGGATTTTTGGCATCTGCAATTCTTGAAATATTCAACGCTAAATTCACATTATCTTCCACGACAGAAAATCGTCTTTTGAAAAGTGGCTGATCTACCGAGCTTTTATAAACAATTAATTCAAAATTTCCTGAAATTTTTGGTTGTATTTTTTCATTCGGAAACTTCAAAGTATAATGTGTGTAAGCTTGAAGCGTATTAAAAGAATACTGAAACTGATCCAGCAACGCATTCATCGAACCATTCGCAATTTCACTGAAAAAAAGATTATCATCTTCCCAATTTCTGTCAAAATGCTTAATGGTGTATCGGTACAGCTCGCTTGAATTGGTTAAATCATCGAAACTCAACACCAACTGCTGATTCATCGTGATTACCGGCGTCTCGTCATTGGTCTGAGGATTAAACAACTGAATACTTTGAATGTTCTGCCCGAAAGCCAGCGAACCTAAACTGAGTAAAAATATCTGCAACGTTTTCATTATGACGAAGATAACAAATCTCTAAAGAATATTGTATTTTTGATAAAAAAATATTCAGAATATGTTTCAGATACAGGCCTTCGTGTTCAATTTTGCGAGTGAAAATACTTATGTTCTTTTTAATGAAAATAAAAATGCATGGTTGATTGATCCGGGCAATATGAATGAGCAGGAAACTCAGGCAATTTCAAATTTCATCACTGAAAATAATTTAAACATTCAGAAAATAGTTTTGACCCACGCTCATATTGATCACGTTTTGGGTTTACAGTGGGCTTATGATACTTTTAAAGTTCCTGTCACGATGCATCAGGATGATAAAGAAGTTTTGGATATGTTTCAGATCAGCGGAATGAGATTCGGCTTTACGCTTGATCATATTAAGGTTGACCTAAACTACATCAAAGAAGGCGACGAGCTCGATTTCGATGGTGAAAAATTTAAAATCTACCATGTTCCGGGACATTCTCCGGGAAGTGTTGTTTATCATAACGAAACTCAAAAATTTATGATCTCCGGTGATGTGCTGTTTGAAGGAAGCATCGGAAGAACAGATTTGTACAAAGGAAATTATGATCAATTGATTGAAGGAATTAAAACCAAACTTTTTGTTTTGGATGAAGAAACACAAGTTTTTTCGGGTCATGGAAATCCTACAACAATTGGTTTTGAAAAACAGTATAATCCCTTTTTAAAATAGACTTTGATTCACAAAAAAACCGTCAGATTATGACGGTTTTTTTTATTTAGAATGAAAAATTACTTCCATTTGATATTACAACCCATACTTGGTCTTTGAATTTCTTCCTGTGGCTCACCGATTAAAAGATTTTCAAAAGCAATAATCAGATCTTCGCCCGTCACATCTTTATGATTTCCGGGTCTTGAATCATCCATCTGACCTCTGTAAATAAGGTCTAATTTATCATCAAAGAAGAAAAAATCTGGTGTGCAAGCTGCGTCGTACGCTTTTGCAATAGACTGGCTTTCGTCATATAAATACGGAAAATCAAATTTTCTTTCAATCTGGAATTCAATCATTTTTTCAGGAGAATCTGCAGAATATTTTTCTACGTCATTAGAATTAATTGCGATAAACTCAATTCCTGCCTCATTATAATCTTCGTATAGCTCTGTCAACTTATCGATAATGTGGAGCACAAACGGACAATGATTGCACATAAAGATCACCAATGTACCTTTTTCGCCTTTCAAATCATCCAATGACTGAATTTCATTACTTTTTGAAGGGTTTGGAAGTTCAAAAAACGGGGCTTTTGTGCCTAACGCCAACATATTTGAGGGAGTATTCATATCTTTTATTTGTTCACAAAGATAAAGATTTCTTTTAGTAGTTGCTAAAACAATCATATAATTGAGTGAGGCTATTTATTCTATTAATTTTTACAATAATTAAAAAATAACTCATGCGAACTCCCATTCCGTCAACATTTGACAATGATAGAAGTTCTTGAAAGTCTTTTCTTCAAAATTAAATTTAAAAATTTGTTTGGAAGATGTGTTTAAAAGTTTGTAGTTTTGCTAACACTGTTAGTAAAATAAAATCATGGGTTTACATGAACGTCGTCAAAGAGAAAAAGAATCTATCCGTGCAAATATTTTGCAGGCTGCATTCACTTTGGCCAAAGCTGACGGTTGGGCATCGCTTTCTATTCGTAAAATAGCCGATGCAATCGAGTACAGCGCTCCTGTTGTTTATGATCATTTTGAAAACAAAGAAGCGATTTTATATGAAATTTCTATCAACGGATTTCATTGTCTTCAAATAGAGTTACTAAAAGCTCAGAAAAAACACGAAACTCCGGAAGATCAGTTGACAGCAATTGTTGACGCTTACTGGAATTTCGCATTTAAAAATAAAGAATATTACCAGCTGATGTTTGGTCTGGGAATGCAATGCAGCGGAAAGGGTTTGATGAAAGAAGAGTTTTCTTCTTTTCAGGATATGATTTACGACTGTACTTTTGAGATCATTAAGAAAAAAGGTTCAAATCAGGATAATGCCTGTCATTCATCTCACGCATTGTTTTCAGCAGTTCATGGATTAATTTCAATTATGATGATGAGAAATGATGATATTCCTTCAACGATGAATAAGACAACTTTAGACGAAACAGTTTCGGCTTTTATTAAATCTTTGTAATTTTTTTTTGAACTTAATATTAACACCGTTAGGAAAAATTGATACTGATTATCAAGGTTTTCATATAAATTAAATAATTATTAGCCAACCGATTTTTATGGAACGCTCTTGCCTGCTAATATTAACACCGTTAGATAAAATAACACAATTAACATATATTTCATAAAACAAAATCCAATTTAAAATTATATTCATGAAAATGACACATTGACCCGACAATTAAAATCTGTTATTTTTTTTAGCTTTAAGTTAACGCCGTTAGAAAACATAACAATATTAATTAAAAAACGACATTACCTAATTTAATACTTCATTAAAAAAATAAACTTAAAATGAAAACAACTGCAAAAGCAAGAATTATTGTACTTATATCGAGTATCATTCTTTTACAAAGTTGCACAAAAGCAGCAGAAGGCAGTAATGCTGCTCCACCCGCTCCCGAATTGCCAGTTTACACCGTTACTACATCACCAGCAACCATTTATCAGGAATTTCCAACCGCATTGGAAGGAAAAAATAATGTAGAAATCAGATCTCAGGTTGACGGATATTTAGATAAAATTTATGTGGAAGAAGGCGCTTATGTAAGAGCCGGACAAGCATTATTCAAAATAGATTCAAGAGCTTACGGAGAGCAAATGAATATGGCAAACGCCAATTTACAGGTTGCCAATGCCAATATTCAGAAAGCTAAAGTTGAGGTTGACAGACTTCAGCCGCTGGTTGCCGCAAAAGTAGTTTCTGATGTACAGTTGAGAACTGCAAAAGCCAATTATGCAGCAGCAGTAGCCGCAGGATCACAGGCAAAAGCTTCAGTTGGCGGAGCTAGAATTAACGTAGGATTTACAACCATTACTGCGCCCGTAAGCGGTTACATCGGAAGAATTCCTTACAAAAAAGGAAGTTTGATTTCAAGAACAGATGCCAATCCGTTGACCATGTTATCAGACATCAGTGAAATCTATGCATACTTCTCTTTAAGCGAGTTGGATTTCATTGGTTTCCAGAAAAAATATCCGGGAGCTACCTTAAATGAAAAACTGAAAAACATGCCAATGGTTGATTTGGTAATCGCCGACAATAGCACGTATCCTGAAAAAGGTAAAATGAGTATTGTTGACGGACAGTTTGATAAAACCACAGGAGCAATCAGCGTTCGTGCCGTTTTCCCAAATGCAAACGGAGCATTGAGAACTGGCAATACAGGACGAGTTCGTATGCCGCAACTATTTGCAAACACGCTTGTCATTCCACAAGAATCAACTTTCGAAATACAGGATAAAACCTACGTTTATGTAGTTGGAAAAGATAAAAAAGTAACCAGCAAACCAATAACAATTTCTGGAAAAACAGATAGTTATTACTTTATTTCTGAAGGACTTGCTGCAGGCGAAAAAATCGTCTACACCGGAATCGGAGCATTGAAAGATGGCGTTGCGATTCAGCCAAAAGCGATCTCTTCTGATAGCCTTTTGAAAGCAAGACCTTTGTAAAACCGCTTAAAAACTTTTAATACAAAAGTCAGAAAAGCGTTTAAACAACATTAAAAAATAAACTTCTTATGTTAAAAAAATTCATAGATAGACCGGTACTTTCTACGGTTATCTCCATTATATTGTTGCTGTTGGGAGCAATGTCGGTTTTCAACCTTCCGATTACGTTGTTTCCCGATATTGCACCACCGAGTGTGCAGGTGACGGCATTTTATCCGGGAGCGAATGCAGAAGTTGTTGCCCGTTCCGTGGCTGTTCCTATTGAGGAAGCAGTAAATGGTGTTGAGAACATGACATACATGACCTCCAATTCAAGTAACGACGGATCAATGACCTTGAGTGTATTTTTCAAGCAAGGTTCAGATCCCGATAATGCAGCGGTAAACGTTCAAAACCGTGTTTCAAAAGCGATGAGCCAGCTTCCGCAGGAGGTTGTTCAGGCGGGAATTTCGACGCAGAAAGTTCAGAACAGTATGATTATGTTTATGGGGTTGTCAAGTGATGATCCGAAACAATATGACGAACTTTTCCTTCAAAATTATCTGAAAATCAATGTTATTCCGCAAATTCAACGTATTCCGGGAGTTGCTCAAGCTCAGGTATTCGGGACAAGAGATTATTCAATGAGACTTTGGCTGAAGCCGGATCGTTTAGCCGCCAACAATCTTTCTCCGCAGGAAGTTTTAGCTGCAGTAAAAGATCACAATCTTGAAGCCGCACCAGGACGTTTGGGACAAGGAAGCAAGGAAACTTACGAATATATTTTAAAGTATAAAGGTAAATTAAACAAAAATGCAGACTACGAAAACATCGCCATCAAATCAAACAGTGACGGTTCATTTTTAAGATTAAAAGATGTTGCAAGAGTAGAATTCGGTTCTTATACGTACACTGCAGCGAACAGAGTTGACGGAAAACCGGTGGCAGGTTTTGCGATTTTACAGACTGCAGGATCTAATGCAAATGAAATTCTAACTGAAATTGAAAAGCAGGTTGAGCAGATGAAACCTTCACTTCCAAAGGGAGTTGAGCCCATCATCATGTACAATTCAAAAGACTTTTTGGATGCGTCAATTCATCAGGTTGTTGAGACATTAGTGATTGCATTTATCTTGGTATTTATTGTGGTGTATATTTTCCTTCAGGATTTCAGATCTACATTAATTCCTGCTATTGCCGTTCCGGTAGCGATTATCGGTACATTCTTTTTTCTTCAGATGTTTGGATTCAGCATCAATATGTTGACTTTGTTTGCATTGGTTTTAGCCATTGGAATTGTAGTGGATGATGCGATTGTCGTTGTAGAAGCCGTCCATTCAAAAATGGAACAGACAGGAATGCCTGTCGAACAGGCGACTACAAACTCAATGAGTGAAATTTCAGGAGCCATTATTTCCATTACGTTGGTAATGTGTGCAGTATTTATTCCGGTTGGGTTTATGCAGGGTCCAGCAGGAGTTTTCTACAGACAGTTTGCCTTTACTTTGGTGATTGCGATTATGATTTCAGCGGTTAATGCATTGACTTTGAGTCCTGCTTTATGTGCTTTATTATTAAATGATCCTCAGGGAGAACACGGCGAACACGGTCAGAAAAAAGGTTTTGGAGCGAAGTTTTTCAATGCTTTCAACAAAAGCTTCAACAACATGACCAGAAAATACATCTACAGCCTTAAATTTCTAATTAAAAATAAATGGGTTGCCGTTACAGGCTTAGCATTGATCACAGCGGCAAGTGTTTTCTTAATCAATAAAGCTCCTACAGGATTTATTCCTACAGAAGATCAGGGGTTTGTTTTGTATGCTGTGAATACGCCTCCGGGAAGTTCATTAGACAGAACGCACAGAGCCACTGAACAGATTGATAAAATCATCAACGGCGAAAAAGCCAAAAACCACCTTTGGGTTGCCGACGGAATGAACTTCATCAGTAATTCCAATGCTTCTCCTTATGCTGCAGGTTTTATTAAATTGAAAGACTTTGAAGATCGTGGCGAAGTGAAAGATCCCGATCAGATTGCTGCGGGCTTGACAGGAAAAGTAGCACAGGTAAAAGATGCCAGTGCATTCTTCTTTAACTTCCCTACCGTACAAGGTTTTGGTAACGTTTCAGGGTTTGAATTCATGTTGCAGGATAAAACCAACGGTTCTTTTGAACAGTTGGGAACAACGACTCAGGCATTTATCGGAGAATTAATGAAACGTCCGGAAATTGCTTTTGCATTCACCACTTATGCAGCCGGAAATCCTCAATATACAATTGATGTAGACACCGATAAAGCGAATCAATTGGGAGTTTCTGTGACAGAACTGATGCAGACGATGCAGATCTATTACGGGAGTAGTTTCGTTTCAGATTTCAACAGATTCGGGAAATATTACAGAGTGATGGCACAGGCAGATATTCCTTACAGAACCGATGCGAATTCGATGGAAGGAATTTATGTTAAAAATAAAACAGGTGAAATGGTTCCTGTAAAGACTTTGGTGACATTAAAGAGAACTTTCGGACCAGAAACGGTTTCAAGAAACAACTTATTCAACGCTGTTACGATCAACGGAACTCCAAAACCTGGTTACAGTACCGGAGACGCCATCAAAGCCGTAGAAGAAGTTGCTCAAAAATCACTTCCTCGTGGATATGGTTACGAATGGACAGGAATTACCCGTGAAGAAATCAAAACCGGTGGACAGACTGCTTTTGTATTTATGCTAAGTATTTTGTTCGTGTATTTCTTGTTAGCAGCACAATATGAAAGTTATATACTTCCATTTGCAGTTATTTTGACCATTCCTACAGGGATTTTCGGAGTATTTGCTTTCACAGGATTAGCCGGAATTGATAATAACATTTACGTTCAGGTTGGTTTAATTATGCTCGTCGGATTGTTAGCGAAAAATGCGATTCTGATTGTCGAATTTGCCGTTCAGCGAAGAAAAGCAGGAAAAACATTGATTGAATCGGCTCTTCAGGCTTCAAGATTACGTTTGAGACCGATTTTGATGACTTCATTTGCTTTTATCATCGGTATGTTACCGTTGGTTTGGACGCAGGGTGCAGCAGCAAAAGGAAATCACTCTATCGGAATCAGTACCGTTGGTGGAATGTTTACAGGAGTTGTCTTCGGGATTTTCATTATTCCCGTGATGTATGTAATCTTCCAATATTTACATGAAAAAATGCCGAGCAGAAAACAAAAAAGACTTCAAAAACAAAAATTAGAAGAAGAACTTTTGGCAACAGCACATTAATAAAAAATGATTAGCAAAACTTTGAGATCTGAAATTCGCATAAAAATTTTTCTTCAAATTTAATTTTAAAGAATTTCTGAAACATTGAGATTTTGTTTAAGAAGTTAAGAATATTAAGATGAGCTTCACTTGAAGCACAATTCTTAAAAAATCTATTGATTTTTCTTAACCTAACTTAACTTCTTAATTACTCTTAATGGTTCAAATTAAGCAAAATATTTTCTCCTACTAAAGACGATTTTGCTTATCACTCAAAGTTTTGTGATCAATTTAAATATATAGACTTATGAAAAGAGTAAAAAATATAATCATCGCTTTTGGGATTGCATTAGGTGCAGTTTCCTGTGTGCCGAAATTGGCCTATCAGGAAACGAAACCCGAACTTCCCGAAACATTCAAATACACCGCGACCGCAGACACTGCAAGCGTTGCCAACTTAGAATGGAAACAATTTTTCAATGATCCCATTTTACAGGATTTAATTGAAAAAGGAATTAAAAATAATTTCGATTTACAGATTGCCTTAAAACAAGTCGCTTCTTCACAGGAAAAACTGAAACAGGCAAAATATCTTCAATATCCCGATGTTGGTTTCGGAGTTTCGGCTCAAATCTCAAAACCTTCAAAAAACAGCATGAATGGTCAAAGCTTAAATTTATTTTTAGGGCAAAGTCACGTTGAAGATTACAATGCTGCATTCAACTTATCTTGGGAAGCAGATATTTGGGGCAAAATAAAAAATCAGCAGGAAGTTTCAAAAATGCAGTATCTGCAGACTTATGAAGCTACAAAAGCAATTCAGACACAGGTTGTTGCGGCAATTGCCCAGGGATATTATAATTTATTGATGCTTGATAAACAATTGCAGATTGCAAAATCAAATTTAGATTTAAGCACCAATACCCTTTCTCTTACAGAAAAATTGTGGCAAAGCGGCGATACGACTTCTTTAGGAGTTCAGCAAGCTACTGCTCAAAAGCAATCGACAGAACTTTTGATTACTCAACTGGAGCAAAATATTGCAATTCAGGAAAATGCTTTGAGTATTTTGGTCGGTGAAAATCCGAATAAAGTCAACAGAACCATTGAAATGTCAGATACTTCTTTGCCACAGGATATTTCTGCGGGACTTCCTGCAGCGATGGTGAGCCGTCGTCCAGATGTTCGTCAACAGGAATTGGTTTTATTGGAATCAAATTCTATGGTAGGAATTGCTCAGGCAAATATGTATCCTTCCTTAAAAATCACAGCAACTGGTGGAGTTAATTCATTTAAAGTTGATAACTGGTTTTCAATTCCGGCTTCATTGTTTGGATCTGTTTTAGGTGGAATTACTCAGCCTATTTTTCAGAAAAGACAATTGAAAACGGATTTAAATGTTGCTAAAATCCAGAGAGAGAAAAACGTTTTAGCGTTTCGTCAATCTGTATTAAATGCAGTGGGTGAAGTTTCTGATGCTTTGGTTTCAAACGAAAGTTTAAAAGTTCAGGAACAAAAAGCCAGCGAACAGGTAACGACATTAAAAAATGGAATTAAAAGTGCCGAAATGCTCTACAAAGGCGGAATGGCAAATTATTTAGAAGTGATTACCGCTCAGGGAAATTCTCTGCAGGCTGAACTGAATCTTGCGTCCGTGAAAAGACAGAGATTAAGCAGTATTGTAGATTTGTACCGGGCTTTAGGTGGCGGATGGAAGTAGTAAATTTAAATTATATTGTTAATGGAATGCGGTCTTTCGGGATCGCATTTTTTGTTTAAATACTCCTTGTCATACAGAGCGAAACGAAGTGGAGCGTGGAATCTAAGCTTAATGTGTAGAGTTCAGTAATCGTGTTGTTGAGATTCCTTCGGAATGACAAATTCGGAGCAGAATTTTTTAACGCAAAGTTTTATTTAAAGGTGTGTAATTTTTAAGGGACAAAGAATAGCGACAAAGTCGCCTAAGGCAGAAGCTTTATAAGAATCAATTTTATTGATTCCATTCTTTGCTCCTTAAAATTATTAAGAATAGAAAATAAATCTTTGCGTCAAAAAAACTTTAAACTGAAGTTTTAGAATTTATATATTCAATCAAATCGTCAAAATCCTTTTCAGAATATCCCAACTGCAAATAATGAATATCATCCGCTTTCCGATACCACGTCAATTGTCGTTTTGCATATCTCCGGCTATTTTTCTTGATTTCCGAAACCGCAAATTCCAGATCCCATTCTTCATCAAAATATTTAAATAATTCAGAATAACCAACCGTATTTAAAGCTGTCAAATGTTTGAATTTCTCTAAACTTTTTGCCTCATCCAGCAAACCTTTCTCCATCATCAAATCCACTCTCCTATTGATCCTGTCATACAATTCCTCTCTAGGAGCTTCAATTCCGATGCGAATGACATTAAAATCTCTGGAATCTTGTGAAACAGCAATTAATTCAGAATATTTTTTATTCGTCTGCCAAATCACATCAATAGCACGCAAAAGCCTTCTGTGATTATGAAAATCTACTACTGAAAAGTATTCAGGATCGAGTTCTTTCAGCATATCCTGAAGTTTTTCTATTCCTTCATTATCCAGAATTTCCTGTAATTTAGTTTGATTTTTATCATTGGCTTCAGGCAAATCATTCAAACCCTCAATAACTGCTTTTTCATACATCATACTTCCGCCAACCAAAATGACAGTATCATATTTTTCAAAAAGTTCGTTGAGTTTTTTTAAAGCATCTTCTTCATATTGACCGATCGAATAATATTCCTGAACAGAAAGATTTCCTATAAAATGGTGTGTTACTTCTGCCAATTCATCGGCAGACGGTGAAGCAGTTCCGATAATCATTTCCTTAAAAAACTGGCGCGAATCACAGGAAACAATTTCTGTGTTGAAATGTTTTGCTAAATCAATGGCCAATCTTGTTTTACCAATTCCGGTAGGTCCTACAACAGAAATCAAATTTTTATTTTTCACTTTGCTAATTTACAAAATTGAGTTAATCTGATTTTTTATTTTTTGCTACAAAACAACAAAGAAAATGAGATATAATTTGAACCATTAAGAATATGTAAGTTGTTAAGTTTAATTAAGAAAAACTGTGAGATTTTTAAGCATTATGCTAAAAGCAACGCTCATCTTAATATTTCTTCGCTTCTTCTTTAATCTTAACGGTTCAAAATAATTTAATTGAACAATTAGAATATAGATGTTGAAATTTCATCTTATCACAGTATAGACTTAAATGTTTATCTTTGTACGACAATAAAAAACTATGATTTTATCAATGACCGGCTTTGGTAGAGCTGAAGGTGTTTTTGAAGGAAAAAAAATTTCGATCGATATTAAATCACTGAACAGTAAGAGCTTTGATTTAAATATTAAAATTCCTTTACGTTACAAAGAAAAAGAATTTGAAGTAAGAAAAATTCTAAACGATAGAATTATCCGTGGAAAGGTAGATTGCTACATTAATATTGAGAATCTTGAAGAAACGAACGATGTAAAAATCAATAGAAGTTTGATTGATTCTTACATGAACGAGCTTAAAAATATCGCTTCTGACGGACCAGATTTTGAATACCTTAAAATGGCGGTAAGGCTTCCGGATGCAATCACTTCAAGACCAGATGAATTAACTGAAGGTGAATGGGAATCTTTGGCGAAAATTGTAAATAATGCAGTCGACAAATTCCAGGAATTCAGAAAGACTGAAGGAAAAATTCTTCACGAAGAACTTGAAAGAAATATCAAAAATATTGATAGATCTTTGGCAGAAGTTGTTCCTTATGAGCAAGTGAGAATTGATGCCGTGAAAGAACGTTACATGAAAACTTTAAAAGAGTTTGAAAACGTTGATGAAACAAGATTTTACCAGGAAATGGCATATTTCACTGAAAAATTAGACATTCAGGAAGAAAAAGTGAGACTTTCACAGCATTTGAAATATTATTCTGAAGTGATGGAAAATGAAGATTTCAACGGAAAAAAACTAGGTTTTATTTCACAGGAAATCGGAAGAGAAATCAACACTTTAGGATCAAAAGCCAATCACGCTGAAATTCAGAAATTGGTCGTTATGATGAAAGATGATTTGGAAAAAATAAAAGAGCAAACGTTAAACGTGTTGTAAACAGTTATAAGTTATAAATGATGAGTTATAAGTAGCTTGTTTGCATACTTTTCGAATAACTCATAATTCATAACTCATAATTCATAACTAAAAAACATGAATAAAGTTATCATATTTTCAGCGCCATCGGGAAGTGGAAAAACAACGTTGGTAAAACATTCTCTGGAAGCAATTCCGGAATTGGCATTTTCCATTTCATGCACAACGAGACAGCCGAGAGGAAGTGAAATTCACGCAGTTGATTATCATTTTATTTCGCCTGACGAATTCAGACAGAAAATTGCTGAAGAAGCTTTTGTCGAATTTGAGGAAGTTTATACTGATAAATATTACGGAACTTTAAAATCTGAGGTAGAAAAGATCTGGAATCAGGGAAAAGTTGTTATTTTTGATGTAGACGTAAAAGGCGGAATTTCATTAAAAAAATATTTTGGAGAAAAAGCATTATCCATTTTCATAGAACCACCTTCGATTGCCGAATTGGAACGAAGGCTGATCATAAGAAACACCGATGATGCCGAAACCATAAAAACCCGCGTGGAAAAAGCCGAAGAAGAGCTTACCTACGCCATAGAATTTGACAAAATCGTGATCAACAGCGATTTGGATCAAGCAAAAATAGAAATAGAAAGTTTAATAAAAAACTTCATTGGTAATTAAAGGCTGGATGATGGAAGCTGGATGGTGGAAGTTTGAAAACTATAAAATCAAATGACATCATTACTAACTTCTAACTTCTAACTTCTAATTTCTAATGAATAAAAACATTGAGGCTGAAATGAGCACCGAAACATTAGAAAAAGCTAAATCAACACTTCCCGTAAAAGGATTTTTAGATATAAAAGATATTGATATTCCTCAGGGAGAAGACTTGGTAAAAGCAATTCTTCAACTGAAGGAAGAAAAAAATGCCGTTATCTTGGCGCATTATTATCAACCGGGAGAAATTCAGGATATTGCTGATTTCCTGGGAGATTCTCTTCAATTGGCAAGGCAAGCAAAAGATACAGACGCCGACATGATTGTATTCTGCGGAGTACATTTCATGGCTGAAGCTGCTAAAATTCTGAACCCAACGAAAAAAGTAGTTCTTCCAGATACAATGGCAGGATGTTCTCTGGCAGACGGTTGTTCAGGAGAAGGTTTACGAAAAATGCGTGAGCAACATCCAAATGCATTAATCGCAACGTACATCAACTGTAACGCTGAAACAAAGGCAGAAAGCGATATCATCGTAACCAGTTCAAATGCTGAAACGGTAATTGAAGCTTTACCGACCGACCGACCAATTATTTTCGCTCCGGATAAAAATTTGGGAAGATATTTATCTAAAAAAACCGGCCGCGATATGATTCTTTGGGACGGAAGCTGCATCGTACACGAAGCTTTCTCAATGGAAAGAATTGCGCAGCAATTAGCAGATAATCCTGATGCAAAAATGATTGCACACCCTGAAAGTGAAGAAGCTGTTTTAAAACTAGCTCACTTTATCGGTTCTACTTCTGCACTTTTAAATTTTGTTGAAAAAGACGACTGTCAGAAATTCATTATTGCGACTGAAGAAGGAATTCTTCACGAGATGAGAAAACGTGCACCACATAAAGAATTGATTCCAGCCTTGGTTTTTGACGAAAGCTGTAACTGCTCGGAATGTTTTTATATGAAGCGAAACACAATGGAAAAGCTGTATTTGTGCATGAAATATGAGCTTCCTGAGATTATCATTGAAGAGGAACTTCGACTAAGAGCGCTGAAGCCAATTGAGGCAATGCTTGATCTTTCGAAAAGTATTAAATAAATAAAAAAGCACTGTTTTCACAGTGCTTTTTTATTTTAACGAGGAAAACAGTCTGCGTGTACTAAAACTTTAGACTTACAACATTCTGGTAAAGCATGAAACGCTTCACATGAGCTAGGAAAATTGGGACCATAAGGCCCGGGAGGACAATTTGCATTGCAAACTGCTCCACCGTTAATTGATTTTAAACTTCCTCTGTTTAATTTTTTTAGATTTTTCATATTTATTTGATTTGTTTATTTATTAAATATAATACTTTTGTCTAATATAAAAAAACATGAGCAAAATCTTTTTAGAAGATGTAAAAATATACGCTTTTCACGGCGTTCTTCCCGAAGAAAATAGTATCGGAACATATTATATTTTAAACGCTGAAATTCACACAGATTTGTGGGATGCTGCAGTTTCTGATGATCTGAATGACACAATCAGTTATGCTGATATTAACGATATCATTCATGATGAGATGAAGATTCAATCTAAATTGTTGGAGCATGTTGCGGCAAGAATTATCACGAAAATCAACGAGAAATTTAATCAGATCTCTTACATCAAATTAAGAATTACCAAAACAAGCCCGCCAATGAAGGGCGAAATGAAAGGTGCAAGTATTGAGCTGGAAAAAAGTTTTTTATTGGGCGGAATTACAGAAAATGAGTAATTTTCAGTTTAAAAATAAAAACACAGTGAGATGAAGATATTCAAAATATTATTTCTTTTGTTTTCTGTCGGTATTTTTGGGCAAAGCAACATTTCCGGCAATCCTATCTATAATTTTCCAAAAATAAAGTCGAGCATTACAATGCCGGTAACCATTCCGTTATCGGAAATCAGCAATATCATTAATGCTTCGGTAAAAGATATGATCTTTCAGGATGATTCTTATACCGATAACGATAATGACCAGTTTAAAGTAAAAGTCTGGAAAACACGACCGATACGCTTAGTCGGAGATGTCAATCAAAACATACTGATTGAAGTTCCCCTAAAAATATGGGCAGAAAAAGGCATCGGAACTTTGGGAGTTTATACGTATCAGGAGACGACTTTTGAAACGGTAATGTATTTTAAAACAGCTTTAAGTTTTAAAAATAACTGGACGATAAGCACTGTGACACAATCAATGGGTTTTAAATGGGTAAAAAAACCGGTGCTTGATTTTGGAAAAATTAAGATTCCTATTACTTCTTTGGTCGAAAAAAGTTTAAAAGAGCAGCAGCAGAATTTCTCAAAAATTATTGATAAACAAATGGCCGAACAGCTCAACTTTCAACAATATGCTGTTTTGGCGTGGAATGCATTTTCTCAGCCTTTCAATATTTCTGAAGAATACAATACCTGGTTGAAAATTACGCCCATCAACGTAAATATTACGCCGCTGAAATTCTACGGCAATCAAATCAATACCAATATCGGCATCGATATTTTTTCGGAAACTTATACAGGAACAAAACCAGAAGCTTCACAACCTGTAAAAATGGTGATGAATTTTAATTTTATTCCTCTTTTAGCAGATCAATTTTTACTGCAAACCACTGCTAACATTCCTTTTTCTGAAGCGACCGGTATTGCAAAAAAAACATTTTTAAATAAAGAATTTGATATCAGAAATTCTAAAGTAAAAATCACGGATATCAAGGTTTACGGAGAAGCAAACCGTATTATGATCGAAGCTGAAACAGAGGGTTATGTGAACGGAACCGCTTTTATTTCAGGCATTCCTGTTTATGACGAAGCTAAAAGAAAAATTGTACTTTCCGACACCAAATTCAAGCTTAGAACATCAAATATGCTTCAGAAATTAGCAACTTCTCTTTTCAAAGGGAAAATTGAGAAGATGATAGAAGATGAATACGGAATTCCGACAAATGATCTCGAAATATCATCTAAAAAAAGTATCGAAGAAGCATTCAATAAAGAATATTATAAAGGATTGAAAATGACTGGTAAGGTTTTTAATCTGAAACCCCATCAGATTCTTTTGAACGACTCCGGAATTACAGCTGTAATTGATATTAATGCAAACTTGAGATTTACCTTAAAAGGATTTTAAACTAAAAACTATATAATCATGAGAAAATATTTACAAATTATTGACAGACACAGAGCTACAAAGGGGATGAGGTTCGCAAATATTCTTGTTGACAGAATTGCGTTTAACTTAATTTTTTTCGCTTTAGGTCTTGCAGGCGGCATTCTTGATGGAATTTTTGGAATGTATTATTTCACAAAATTCTTTGATCAGCTAGCAGAATTAGGAAGAGTTGCAGATATTATCATCACCAGCATTATATTTTTCTTCTATATTTTTCTTATGGAATATTTTACCAAAGGAAGAAGTCTGGGAAAATTCGTGACCGGCACAAAAGTATTGATGACAGATGGAACAGAACCTACTGTGAAAGATTATTTTAATCGAAACATAATTAGATTGGTTCCTTTCGATGCATTATCTTTTTTTGGAGAAAACGGATGGCATGATAGCTGGAGCGATACTCGAGTAATCAACATCAGAAATTATGAGGCTGAAAGACAGAGTAAGAACGAAATTGATGCCATTGGAGTAAAAGAAATTGCATAAAAAATTTGGAGAATATTTTTATTTTCCTATATTTGCACCACCTAAAAATGGTGCTTTGGCCGAGCGGCTAGGCAGTGGTCTGCAACACCATCTACAGCGGTTCGAATCCGCTAGGCACCTCTTATTTTAATCCCTAATCTACAATAGTTTAGGGATTTTTTATGCGTAAAAATGGTTAAACAAATTGAATATTTTCAGTAATTCACTGATAATAAAATCAATAAGCCTTTCTTTTCGAAAAATACTTTTTGTAATGAGGAAATCCTTGGCTGTAATACCAAAATCCCGAATTACTGCTTTGACGATTTAGAAAAACAGAAACCAAAAATATAATTAGTAAAGCACTTCCTAATAATATAAAATTCTGAAACAGTAAAATACAATCTGACATTTCCATTGGTTAGTTTTAGTAGTATAAATATATGTATTACAGATAATAACAAAAAATAAATTCTCTACAATTAGAGATTTATATCAAAAATAAAACAGTAATGGTAAATTTTGAATCTCTGCAGCAATCAAATATATTAACGTTTTTAAAATTTTAACATTCCTTAACTAAACCTTGGCTTCATAATTGAAATTATCATTATCTAGACTTCAAAAGTTTAAGAGATAGAAAAATTTGAGTTATGAAAAATATAGTTTTAGCAGGAGTGATCTCAATATTTACATTGACCGCCTGTAAGAAAGATGATAATAAAGTTGCTGAAAAAACATTAGAACAGCAGAAACTGGAGTTCCAGGCAAGACAGCTTGATATCGAAAAGCAAAAGTTGGCAATCGAGAGAGAAAGATTTGCCTACGAGGCACAAAAGAAAAGCGATAGTATAGCTGAAGTTGAAAAAGCTAAAACAGCAGCTGCCGCAAAACCTCAGGTAATCAGAGAAACAAAAACAATATACAGAGATGCGCCTTCTTCTAATAACGGAAGCCAGGCAAGCAACTCTTCATCACAAGGAACTACTACAGCTAAGAAAAAAGGGATAAGTGAAGCTGCAAAAGGTACCGCAATTGGTGTAGTAAGTGGTGCTGCGTTGGGAGCTATTGTTAATAAGAAAAACCGTGGTGGTGGTGCCGTAGTTGGTGGTATTATCGGGGGTGCAACAGGATATACTTTAGGTAGATCACAGGATAGAAAAAGTGGTCGTGTACAACCTAAATAATTAAATATTTTCAAAAACATGAAAGATTGCTTATTTTTAGGCAATCTTTTTTTATGCTATTAATCCTATTCTCCGCAATTTTTCTGATTACAACTTTAATGGGCTGGGGTAAACTGGCTGAAATTGTAGTTGGAAAAAATCTATACGGAACCTCAGGGAATATCTTAACCGGCATCTTCTCGATCGGCTTAATTTTCACGGTCTTATCATTTTTTATTCCGCTGAATTTATACGTTGAAATCCCTGCAATTCTAATCGGGATTTTTTACTTTTTTAAAGACAAACTTTATACAAATTGCTTTAGAATTTCAAAAAGAGATTCCATCGTTTTGGGAGTTTTAGTAATATTGATCTTGTTTTCCGGCTCTTTTTATCCTTTTATTGCAGACCATTTTGGATATTATGTTCCTACAATAAAATGGCTCACAGAATATGGCTTGGTTAAAGGTATTTCGAATCTCGATCTTGTTTTGGGGCAGATGTCGGTTTGGCATATTGTACAGGCAGGATTCAGTAATTTTGCAGATCCTTTTTTTAAGCTTAATGCCGTTTTATTGATTATATACGGAATGTATATTGTCGAGAATAAAAGCTGGGTTCAAATTATTTTCATTCCCATTTTACTTGTTTTTTCACAATCGCCAAGCCCGGATCTTCCCGCAATTGTATTTTCTCTGATTATTTTAAATGAAATTTTATCCGGAAACAAAAACCTTTCTTTTTTATTCGCATTTTCTGTTTTTACTTTCTCAATTAAGCCAACCGTGATCTGGTTGCCTCTTTTTGTACTGCTCTACTCTATTTTTATTTCTAAATTTCAGTATAAAAAACTTATTTTCGGATCATTGGTCTTTCTTTTATTTATCATAAAAAATATTTGGACATTTGGATATCCTGTTTTTCCATTTACGATATTTGATTTAGGAATTTCCTGGAAACCCAATCCTGAACTTTTAAAAGCTTCCTCACAATTTGCCAAAGTAAAAACTTTTGATGAGCAGTATTCTTATGCTGAAATTTTAAAATTCTCATGGTTTGATTATATTAAAAACTGGCTTTTTCTGGACGGAATCAAATCAGTTATCAACATTTCTTTCGTTACAAGTTTAATAGGATTCACTGTGTTTTCTATTATTAAAAGAAAAAAAATCATCAGTTTAATTTGTATTTCATTATTGATTAAAAGCATTTTGGCATTACTTTTTTCTGCGCAATATCGGTTCTTTATCGATGTATTTTTCGTTATGTTTTTCGTAGTCTTTTTCGAAAGTTTTAATAAGAAATATGCGCTTTTAATTGGTTCGGGTATAGCTATAATTTTTGTAAGTCTTTTTTCCTATCCAAAAATCGTTCAGCACTTCATCCCAAGTTTTAGATTGGGTAGAAACTTAACTCATTTCGAAGTAAAACAGGTTTTAAAGCCTTCTTACTATATCTATAATCAATACAATTCTTTTAAAATTGGTGATCTTAAATTTAACGTTTCAAAAAGATATCCTTTCAGTTTTGACACTCCTATTCCTGCAATCTCCGAAAGCTATATTATTGATTATCAAAAAGAAATGTTTTTCCCACAACTCATCGATAAAAAGAACCTGAAAAAGGGTTTTATCTGGAAAAAGCTTAATGTTAAAGAAAAAAAAGAAGTCGACAAAACAATCGAAATCATCAAAAAGAGTTATCAATAAACCAATTGCCAAAGGCTTTATTATCTGAATAAAAAACGGTAATTTTGTAGTATGTTCAATACTTTAGGTAATCTTCTCAGCCTTACCACATTTGGCGAGAGTCACGGCGCAGCTTACGGCGGAATCATCAATAATTTTCCGGCAGGCCTGGAAGTCGATTTCGAAAAAATTCAATACGAGCTGGATCGCAGAAAACCCGGTCAATCAGCAATCGTTACCCAACGAAAAGAAAGTGATACCGTACAATTTCTTTCCGGAATTTTCGATGGGAAAACCACCGGAACTCCAATTGGTTTTTTGATTGAAAATGAAAATCAGAAATCAAAAGATTATGATCATATTGCGACTTCATATCGCCCAAGTCATGCAGATTTTACGTACGATCAGAAATTCGGAATCAGAGATTATCGCGGCGGCGGAAAATCTTCTGCAAGAGAAACCATCAATTGGGTGGTTGCCGGAGCTTTAGCAAAACAACTTTTAAAAGATATTGAGATTAACGCTTACGTTTCTTCCGTAGGTGAAATTTTCTGTGTAAAACCTTATCAGGATTTAGATTTTTCTAAAACTGAAAGCAATGAAGTACGTTGTCCCGATGCGGAAACTGCCGAAAAAATGATTTCAAAAATTAAAGAAATCAAAAAAGAAGGCAATACGATTGGAGGTACGATTACCTGCGTCATCAAAAATGTTCCTGTAGGAATTGGTGAACCGGTTTTTTCTAAACTTCAGGCCGAACTGGCAAAAGCAATGCTTAACATCAATGCCTGCAAAGGTTTTGAATATGGAAGCGGATTTTGTGGTGCTAAAATGACCGGAAGTGAGCACAATGATGAGTTTAACACCGATTTTTCTACTAAATCAAATCTTTCAGGTGGAATTCAGGGTGGAATTTCCAACGGAATGGATATTTATTTCCGTGTGGCTTTCAAACCTGTAGCAACCATTTTGAGACCTCAAAATAGTGTTAACAAAGACGGAAATGCAGTAACGGTAGAAGGAAAAGGAAGACACGATGCTTGTGTGGTGCCGAGAGCGGTTCCCGTGGTGGAAAGTTTAGCCGCATTTGTTTTAGCTGATCTGTTTCTGATCAATAAAACACGAAATATTAATCATTTTTAAATTTAATTTTAGTAATAATGAAAAATTACTGGGACAAAGCCATATCATTTGAAGAATATCTTCAAATTGCCAACCAAAGACTTGAAAATCCTGCGACTCCGCACGATGCTGAATATAAAATGTATTACGAGCTCGGCATCCAGAGAATGGATCGAACGCTGAAAAAATTTGTCATCGACGAAGAACAGATCAATGAGCTTACATCAAAAAATTTCAACGGGAAGATTTTAATTATATCTGAAGCCTGGTGCGGTGATGCCAGTGCGACGGTTCCTGCTTTGGCGAAGTTTTTTGAGGGTCATAATGAAGTGAAAATCTTCTTGAGAGACAGCGATAAAAGTTTAATTAATCAGTTTTTGACCAACGGAACAGAGTCTATTCCGAAAGTTATTATTTTAGATGAAAACTTTAATGTGAAAAATTCTTGGGGACCGCGTCCAAAGTTCGGGCATGAATTATTATTAAGATTTAAAGCCGATCCTGAAGCCTATCCAAGAGAGAGTTTTTACAACGATCTTCAGGTATATTATTCCCGAAACAGAGGTAAAGATGCCATTCAGGAAATTTTAGAATTACTGTAAATATATATCTATGAAAAAACTGACTACTTACGTTGTTATCCTCGTAGTTTTAGGCGTTATTTTTTTTGTTCCCGGAATACGTAATTTTCTAAAAGATCAATTTTTCCCGATTGCTACGATAGAAAATGCGGTACACATCAGTGATGAAGATTACGATGTCGACTTGCAGGGCATCAACGTACCGAGTACAAATCTGAAAAACTTTAAAAACAAACCTGTTTTCCTGAATTTTTGGGGAACATGGTGTCCTCCTTGCAGAAAAGAATGGCCGTCAATACAAAGATTGTACGACAGAAGAAAAGAAAATATAGATTTTGTTTTGATCGCAATGAAAGATGAAGAAGCTACCGTAAGAAAATTTCTAAAAGAAAATAATTACACTGTACCTGTGTATATCGCGCAAAGCCCGATCTCTGAAAAGATACTTCCAAAAGCTTTCCCCACAACCTTTCTTCTCGATAAGAACGGAAGAATTTTGATAAAAGAAGATGCTGCAACTGACTGGGATGCAGAATCTATTCATCAGTTTATAGATAATATTGTTAAATAACTTTAACTAAAATTTTGATTAAGTTGGTACAAATTTTGCGAATTTCAAAGAGTTGAAAATTATTTTAAAAGCAAACACAAAATGAAATATTCAAAACTCAGTCTTGCCAAAGAGGCAATTGCCCACAAAGGCTTCGTAAAAAAAATACCCGATATTTTCAGAATGATGAATATGTGGAGAAAAGGGATGTATCCGGTAAAAGCAATCGATCTTATTTTACCGTTGGTAGGTCTTCTTTATGTAATTTCTCCTATAGATATCATTCCAGATTTTATCATTGTAGCAGGAGTTTTAGATGACTTGGCAGTTTTATCTTTAGCTATTCCTAAGCTAATCAGGGAAGTCGATAAGTTTTTACTTTGGGAAGCCGAACAAAAGTACAGTACAAACGGTGGAAAAATCATTGATGCAGAAATCGTTTAAATAATTTAACTAAACATCCTTTCGGGGATGTTTTTTTTATAAATAAGCACTTCTTAATCAAGATGATTTTTTCAAATATTAAGGAAATTAAATTTTTAAGAATTAACTCAATTAAGACTTTTTTAAGTTTTACTAAAGTAAATCATTAAGCAACATACCTAAATCAATTTATTGATTCTTAACAATTCTTAAACTTTTAATGCTCTTAATGGTAAATTTTAAAATCTCTTTTCTAGCAAAATTCATAATTCACAATTGACTTTAACATCAAATCCTTAAATTTGCACTATCTAATAAAAAATTAATGGAAAGTAAGAAAGAATTCTTTTTGGAGTGTTACAAACTGGGCATCATCAAATTCGGAAGATTTACATTAAAAAGCGGTATCGAAAGTCCGTTTTATGTAGACTTAAGACCTTTGGCATCAGATCCTAAAATTTTAAAAAACCTAGCCAATTATTTACTGGAAATGCTTCCGTTAGATAATTTTGATTTGATTTGCGGAGTTCCTTACGCAGCACTTCCTATGGCAACTGCAATGTCACTGGAAAGCTACATCCCATTAATTATAAAAAGAAAAGAAGCAAAAGAGTACGGAACTAAAAAAATGATTGAAGGAATTTACCAGAAAGGGCAAAACTGTCTTTTGGTAGAAGATGTCATCACTTCCGGAAAATCTTTGATCGAGACCATTGCTGAAGTTGAGCAGGAAGATCTGAAAGTAGCCGACATCGTTGTGGTTTTAGACAGAGAGCAAGGCGGAAAACAACTTTTGGAAAGCAAAGGTTTCAGAGTTCATACTTTATTTAATATTTCTGAAGTTTGTACAATTCTTCAGGAAAACGGTGAATTGAGCGATGACGAAGTAAAAAGAATTCAGGATTTTTTGCAGGGAAATCATATTCAGTTTGAAGAAAAGAAAAGACTTTCTTACCAGGAAAAATTTGAAAATGCCCAGCATTCTGTTTCAAAAAAATTATTAGAAACCGCATTAGCCAAAGAATCAAACCTGATTGCATCGGCTGATGTAACAACTACACAGGAGTTATTGGAACTGGCTGAAAAAGTGGGACCAAATATTATTGCTTTAAAAACTCATATCGATATTATTTCAGATTTCGATTATCAAAATACGATCGTTCCTTTGAAAGAATTGGCTACAAAGCACAACTTCTTATTGATGGAAGACAGAAAATTCGCCGACATCGGAAATACACAGGAACTACAGTTCACAAGCGGAGTTTTCAAAATTACAGATTGGGCAGACTTTGTAACTTCTCAGGTAATCGGAGGTTTCGAATCTTTAGACTATTTTAAAAATGTAGGTGTTGTTGCCATTATCGGAATGTCTTCAAAAGGTACTTTAACGACAAACAGCTACAGAGAAGAGGCCTTAAAAATAGCTTTATCTCACCCCAACGTAATTGGCGGAGTTTCTCAAAATGCACTTCCTGAAGAAATTTTATTATTTACTCCGGGAGTTAATTTAGCAGATTCTGGTGACGGAAAAGGTCAGCAATACAATACTCCGGACCATGTTTTCAAAACCCTTCACACCGACTTCATCATCGTAGGAAGAGGAATTTACAAATCCGAAGATCCTGCAGAGGCTGCTCTTACGTATAAAAACGAAGGCTGGAACGCCTATTTAGCTTCATTATAAAATAAATAAATCACTATTTGCTCTCATGTACTTGGGAGCAAATTTTATTTTATGGAGCACATAGAATACTTCTTATTTTTAATAAATGTTAACTAAAAATAAGAAGAATTGTATCTAAAATACGTTATATTTGAAGCTTTATTGGGATATTGAAAAAGTTTAGCATTGGCCTTTTTTTGATTTGGGGAGTTGTACAGGTTTCTGCACAAAAGGATAGTATTTACATTCATGCAAAATTATCGCAGGACAGAAAAACGCTTGAAATCAATCAGGATATTGTCTATCATAATCATTCTGATAAAGCTCTTAACAACATTAAACTTCTCAACTGGATCGCTGCATACAACAAAAGAGGAACTTCTCTAGTGTACAGAAAACTGGAAGACCGCAATAACAGTCTTCATTTTGCAAAACAGGAACAATTAGGAAAAGTTTTAGAACTCAACATTAAAACTACAGAAAACCAACCTGTTATAGTTCCCAATACTTCCGAAGAAAATTTATTTCTTAATTTAAATGAAGCGTTACCGACGGGAAAAAGCATTAAATTTCAACTGCAATATAAACTGCAGCTTCCTGACAAAAAATTTACCGGTTACGGCACTTCCGAGCAGGATATTGCTCTAAAATATTTCTTTATTGTTCCTGATCATTTTGATCCGGAAAATATTTTCGGAAGAGATTATCACGATATTGAAGAATCAGTAAACTTCAACACGTATTGGTCGGTTGATTTTGATACTCCTTCAAATTCTTTTATCCAAAGTAATCTTCAGCAGATACAGCCTAATTCATTCAAAGGATATTTAGATTCTGATCCCGAATTTATTATTTCAAAGAATAATTTTCCTACGATAAAAGTAAATACAGATGATATTAAGACCGAAATAAAATTTGGATACAATATCAGCAAACAGGACATTCAGAATCTTGAGTTTTACCTTCCGTTGCAACTGAGATTCATTAAAGATAAAATCGGTTTTGTACCTGAACAACTTTTTATTTCGGAGAAATTCAGAGCAAAAGAAGATTTTTTCGGAAATAATGATATTAAATTCTGGAAATTTAGATTTAAATTATTTTCGGATGCTGAAAATATCGATTTGGACTATTTTGGAATCATCTCTAAGAAAATTCTTGATGAAAGCATCATAACCGATAAACAAGAAAATCATTGGTTCAAAAATGGTTTAAAATCATATCTTGAGATTCAATATCTGAAAAAATTCTATGGAGATGCGAAACTCCTCGGAAATCTTCCTGAGACCAGTTTGTTAGGAATTAAACCTTTAAAATTATTCCATGCTTCAAGGGTAAAATTATTAGATCGTTACGGTTTGGCTTACCAATATATCATGTCTCAGAATCTCGATCAGAAAATCGATGAGCCTTTTTCTGTCTTGAGTAACTTTAACGACATGGCGATTAGCAGTTTTGAAACGGGAAGTCTTTTCAGTTATTCTGCCGATAAAATGGGTGAAGAAAAATTTAACAGCTTATTAAAAAACTACATCGCTGAAAATACGGATAAACAAGCTTACCCGGAAGATTTTTTGGATCAACTTGCTAAAGAAGAACCTTCAACGTCATATCTGAAAGGATTTTTAAAGCAGAAAAACAGAGTCAATTTTAAACTAAAGAATTTCAGAGTAAATAATGATTTGCTTGATATCAAAATTGCAAAAAATACAGATGAAGCAATCCCTGTAAAGCTCGAAACCCAAACCCGAAGCGGCGACAGAACTTCTTACTGGATAGAAACCGAAGAGAATGAAAAGCTGAAAACGGTAAGTCTTCCGTCACAAGATATTTATAAAATCACTTTAAATAACGATTATATATTTCCGGAAGCGAATTACAGAGATAACTTTCTTTATACAAAAGGATTATTTTCGAATGCAAAAAAAATTAAATTTAAACTCATAAAAGATATTCCGAATCCTGAGTTTAATGAAATATACCTGAATCCAAGAATACGTTTCACCAATACTTACGATAAATTTTTGATCGGTGTGAATTTTAAAAACCAATCACTTTTTGATCAGAAATTTCTGTATTCATTAACTCCGTCATTCAGTACAGGAACAGGAAAAATGACAGGCTCGGGATCAGTTTCCTACTCTTTTCTGCCTGCAGAAAGTGTGATTCAGAGATTGACTTTTGGGGTTTCGGGATCTTATTTCCATTACGATTATGATCTGGCTTATCAGAAAAATTCACTCTACTCGAATATTAATTTCCGAAAAAATCCGAGAAGTACGGTAAGCCGTGGTTTAGGAATTTCTTACACTTATTTTGAACGTGATCTTAACGCTAAAATGATTGCCAACCGTGATTATGACAAGTATAATCTTTGGACGGTTGGTTATGGCTACACCGACAATCAGATGATTCACGAGAAAAGCTTCAGTTTGAGTACGCAGGGAATGGAAGATTACAACAAAATTACTGCAGAAGGTTTTTACAGATGGGAATTTGCACCAAGACAGAAGCTTAGCTTAAGGCTTTTTGCCGGATATTTTGTCAGAAATGAAACTCGGAACAATACGTTTAATTATGGAATTTCAAGGGTTTCAGATTATTCGTTTTCATACAATCTTTTAGGGCAAAGTGCATCCAGCGGAATTTTATCCCAACAGTTTATTTTAGCTGATGGTGGTTTTAAATCTTTCATTCCTGGAACCGTTAATCAATGGATTACTTCTTTCAATGTAGACTCCAGCGTTTGGAAAATTTTCCATGTATATGCAGATGCCGGTGTATATAAAAACAAAAATAACCCGACACAGTTTATTTGGGACAGCGGTTTGAAAGTTCGTTTAATCCCTGATTTTCTTGAAATCTATCTTCCGGTGCAGTCTTCTTTAGGTTTTGAGCCCGGGTTTAAAGACTATGGAAAAAGAATACGATATACTTTGGTTCTGAATCTGAGCACGATCATTAATGCAGCGAGGAGAGGCTGGTATTAAAATAAAAAAGAGTTGTCTGACGACAACTCCTTAATATAAATTTAATCTATAATTAATCTTTCAAAATCTTCTGAGAAACCGGCTGATTATTCACCAATCCTGTTACGATATAATTACCTTTTTGTAATTCAGCAACATTTAAAGAAGCTCCATCTTTTACAGAAGCTGTTTTTACCAACTGACCAGATAATGTATATACTTTTAGGTTTTTCACTTCTGCATCGAAAATAATTTCATCATTTTTAACTAGTGAATTTTTGATAAATCCTGCTTTTTTAGAGAGATTATTGATATCATTTACCGCTAACGTTCCCGATGTTGATTGTGGCGTAGGTAAAGTCGCCGTAAAATCTACATTGTTATTATTGGTATCCCCAATCGTTCTGGAAATCGAATTTAAAATAGTTGGTGACGGAGCTGATCCTGCACCTTCAAACTGATTTGCCGAACCGTAGCCTACAAAGTCTAAAACATTGGTAGAAGTTGGTGACGTAACCTGCGTTGCATTACTCGCTAAAGCAACTTTCCCCGAAGTAAGCGAAAGGCCAATACCTACACCTACACCAGGTGAACCATCAAAATTCAAAAGAACAGTTACAATAAGGTTGGGGTTAAGTAAATTAACGAGTCCGCCTAAACCATCAGAGCCTTGCTGAATTAAGTACGTCTGTCCCGGAGTCAACGTAATGTTAGGTATCGTGTTGTACTGAGTAAAAGCACCACTGGAAGATGCATATTGAATAGTTGCGCCATTGAGAGAAGCATTAGAAGAACCAATATTTTTCAATTCTATGAAATCATTTGTAATGGCTGCTCCAAGAAGCCCGCCACCTGTATAAATTTCATTAATAACAATCTGAGCATTAGAAAATGCTGTCATCGAAACAAGTCCGATAAAAGTAAATACTTTTTTCATAATGTGATATTTTGGTTAATTCATAATAATTTAAGCAAAATTAATACCATATTAATAATAATATACCACATATTTTAAATATAATAAATATAAAAAAGCAGGTAAGCACAAAAAAACCGCCTCCAAGAAGCGGTTCATATTTATTATTGATTAGAAAATCAGATTAGTTCTTTAAAATTTTCTGAGAAACAGCTTGGTTATTTACTGTCCCGGTAACGATAAAGTTTCCTTCAGCTAATTCAGCAATATTTAAAGTTCCGTTTGCTTTTACAGATGCAGTTTTTAGCAGTTGACCTGTTAAAGTATAAATTTTCACATCTTTTGCATCTGCTCCGAAAGTAATTTCGTCATTTTTTACGAAAGTGTTTTTCACGAAATTTGTTTTAGATTTGTTAAAATCTGCTACAGCCAAACTACTTTCATTATAGGTAATATTTATTGAAACTATTCTAATTTGTGCAGACGTTCCAGTCTGACCATTTTGGATTTTAATATTTGATGCACCTGTTGCAGCAGTAATTAAATAAGTTGCATTAGTTGTATCAGCAGGATCATAAACTGTTGGAACAACAACACCATCAACTGTAACAACTGCTGTTGAGGGCGCATAGTTAGAATTTCCTACAACTCCTGAAGTAACAATTTTTACAGAAGTCATTTTAACTGCAGATGCTCCTTGAATTGCAAAAGAATTACCATCTCCTGAAGTTGTCTGTGAATATAATCTCAAATTAGTCCCATTTGTATAATATGCAGGCTCAGTTGTCGCACCATTTTGCAAGACGCTATAAGTTAATTTTCCAGCAACTATATTTCCAGTTGTAATAACCTGTGCATTAGTAAATCCTTGATTAGCTAAAACATAATTAAAAGTCTGCTGAGCTTGAGCAGTAACAGAAGCAGCGACAATTCCTAAAATAGTAAAGATTTTTTTCATAACGTAATTTTTAATTATTAATAATTTACATTGCAAAATTACCCTGTTTTTTACATTTGAGATAATATTTAGATTAATTTTCTGTTAATAATTCTAAAAACAAAACTGTTCATATTTTTTAGTTATTTTTACCACTTATTTTTAAGAGACTTGCGGAATTCTATTCTGATATTCGTTCTTTTTTTCATGGGCTTATCACTGAATAATGCCCAAATATTTACATGGAAAAATCCCAATATTCCGAAAGATTCTGTTTCGTCTAACAATGACAGTATTTTAGCTAAAAAAAAAGACAGTATTCTCGCTTATAAATTCGGACAGGATATTTTCGCAAAAGACACGATGGATTTTGTGAAAACCAGCAACAGAATTATTGTAGACGAAGCCGTGCTTGCGAAAAATGACTCTAAAAGATTTTTAGGAGAATTAAATTCAAAAGGTTCTATTATCCGGGGGATCACTTTCGGTAACAATCAGGGACAATCGGTGCAAAGCTCGATGGATCTTCAGATCTCCGGCAGGCTTTCAAAGGATGTTACGGTTTTGGCAAGTATTTCTGATCATAATTTACCGATTCAGGCGGATGGATACACGCAAACATTAGAAGAATTCGACAAAATTTATATGCAGCTTAATATTAAGGATAAATCTATTCTTAGAGCTGGACATTTAGATTTAGTAGATTCCAAAAATTATTTCGCAAAATATCAACGGCGAAGCATGGGTCTTCAGTTTCAGACACAGTTTGGAACCGATAATAAAACTTTCGTCGATATTTCGGCGGGTGTGGCACGAAGTGAGTTTCACAGAATTCGTTTTCAGGGTATCGAAGGAAACCAGGGACCTTATCGTTTAACCGGGAAAAACGGTGAACAATTTATTACATTAATTTCAGGTTCCGAACAGGTTTTCATTGATGGTATTTTGATGAAACGTGGCGAAAACCAGGATTATATCATTAATTACAATACCGGAGAAGTTACTTTCACCAGTTTCAGACCAATTTTCCAGCAGAATTTTATTACGATTTCTTTCAATTATGCCAACAGAAATTATTCCCGTTATTTATTTACCGGAAAAGTTGAGCATCAAAGAGAAAAATTAAAATTAGGTTTAAACTGGTTTATGGAGAATGATAATAAAAATGCTCCATTGGCTTTAAATCTATCGAAAGAAGACGAACAGATTTTAGCAGATGCCGGAAACGACACCAATTTAATGTATGCGCCTTCAGGTGTCGTTGCAGAATATGATGTCAACAAAATTCTTTACAGCCTTGTTCAAAATCCCAATGGAAATTATTACCAGTTTTCAACCGATGCAGCGCAGACTTTATATCAGGTTTCATTTACTTATTTCGGAGCCAATCTGGGAGATTACAAATTAACCCAAACCACCAATAACGGACGGGTTTTTGAATATGTAGGCCCCAATTTAGGAGATTACCGTGCCGTAAGAAAACTTCCATCGCCGCAGAAAGCTCAGGTGTATACTTTTAACTCGGAATACTTGCTGAAAGACGGTAAAATCGGTGCCGATATTTCGATGAGCAATTATGACATCAATTTGTTTTCGTCAAAAGATTCTGATCAGAATTTGGGATATGCTGCAAGGATTTTCGGGAATAAAACATTTACCAAAAACAATTGGAAAGGTACTCCAAGTTTTGAGTATCAATACATCGATAAGCAGTTTCATATTTTAGACCGCATCAATGATGTAGAATTTTCGCGTGACTTCAACTTAGCGCAGGAGTTTAATGGATTGACGCAAAACCGTTTCATCTTTAGCTTTTTAAATAAATGGAACAATAAATCGACCTTAAATTACCGCATCAACTATCTCGACGAACAAGATTCTTATAAAGGAACCAAAAACGATCTCGATTTTAACTGGCTAAAAGGAAAGTTCAATACAAAAGGTAACTTGTCTTATCTGAACACCAATGCTATTCTACAAGACACAAAATTCATCCGTGGAGGCGCAGGAACCGAATACACCGGTAAAAAAGGAAGCTGGGCAGTTGGCGGAAGTATGGAACACAACGAAAAAAAATACAACGACACTCAATTGATGGATGTCACAAGTTTCAGCTGGAGAGAACTTTTCATTCAGAAAAAAATTGGCGACAGCACAAGAACAAAACTTTTAGCGAAGATGTACGTTAGAGAAAATGACTCGGTACGTGACAACAGACTTCAGAATACAAACAGGATTTTAGGTTTCATGGCAGAAAGCCAGCTTATTAAAACCGAAAAAACAACCTTAAACGCTTTGATTCATTACAGAAAATTCTTCTATAAAGATGACATTGTAGATGTAGATCAAAACAAAGATTTTGTTGTGGGTAACATTTTATACAATCAGCAGCTTTTCAAAAACGGGATGCGACTTCAGGCATTTTACGAATTAGGAAACGGACAGGAAGCGCAAAGAGAATTTCAGTATATCAAAGTAACAGACGGACAGGGAATTTATAAATGGACCGATTACAACGGGGACGGAGTTCAGCAGCTCGACGAATTTGAGATTGCAGAATACTCCGATCTCGCTCAATACATCAGAATCTATACAAATTCGGTGCGGTATATTCCTTCCAACAAAAACAAGTTGCAGTTGGCCTTATTCGTCAATCCGTCGGTTGTTTTCAGTTCGGAAAATAAATTTTTAAAACGCTGGAATTTTAATGTCTCATTAAACTCTCAGAATTCATTCTATAAAAAAGATAAAGTTTTAGTGTTAAATCCTTTTGAAAAAGGCGAAAATCAGATTTTAAAAAACCAAAATATTCTGATGTCTGCACAGTTCAATCCTACCGAAAAATCTGGGTGGAACGGAAATTACCGATTTATACAAAACGACAATCTCATCAATGCCAATTTCAGTAACGAGGAGCGAAATCAGACTTCCCATTTCGTGAATATCGGGTATTGGTTTAATAAAGAATTCAGAATCGATTGGGAAAACTCCGTTCATGATTTACAAAATTCATCGCAGCTATTTGCAACAAGAGATTACAGGCTGAATAATTTTGAGACAAAGCCAAAAGCCACCTATAAATTCACAGATGCTATACAGGCAGAATTTTCGTCAGCGTACCGTGAAAAACAGAGAAAAGACGGTGAAGAATTACTGAAAGCATTCGACATCACCGGAACGATCCAGTGGGAACGCAAGAAAACGTCTATCCGTGGAAACTTCTCATTTATCAACAACGACTTTACGGGAAACAGCTTCAGCATTGTAGGAAATCAAATGCTTGATGGTTTAAAACCCGGAAAAAACCAAGTGTGGAGCGTTTTCGTTCAGCAGGCAATCAACTCTTTCTTACAGTTGAATTTAAATTATGAAGGTAGAAACTCCGGTGAAAGAACCATACACATCGGAAGTATGCAGGTAAAAGCCAGTTTTTAGGAGCTATTTCCAGCTCTTCGTTTTATCTTTTTTGTCCCAGGCTAATTTCCATTATACAAAAAAGGATGCCGTTGCGATCTGGGCTAATTTTCAAAAGATTAAGACCAACAAAATCTTCGTAATCTGTAAACCTTATTTAACCTGATTTTGGGTTAATCAACAATCGTAAAACACTAACTTTGAGTCAAGTATATTTAACGCAAAGGTTAATTTATTCTTTTATAATAAAGTAAGCAAAGAAGAATCAACAAGTTGATTTTATAAACTTTTGCTCAAGCTTTGCGAAGAAAATTTATTTGTCTTTGCTTTTTAAATAGAAAGTTTAATGATAAAATCTTTGAGTTTAATGATTTAAAAACTATTATCAGAATCGCTTATCCCGAACTGAGGTTATTTATTAAAAACAAAAGAGCCTTGAAAATCGAGTGATTAACAAGGCTCTATGTAGACCCACAGGGATTCGAACCCCAACTGATGGTACCAAAAACCAGAGTGCTACCGTTACACCATGGGTCTGTATTTTTTAGTGATGCAAATTTACAGATTTTTTCTTTATCTGCAAATCAATTTCTATTTTTTTTGATTTTTCTTTTACCTCATCAGCTTACTTTCAACATAATCATCTGTCTATTAGACGTTCTTCTCAGTCATTCAATTTTTTAGAAAAAAATGAATTGAAGTAGTATTATTGATAGACTTCAATTCATTAACATTTTTATTTGATATCAACGATACATCTTCTTACGGCTTCCAGAAGCTCCATACTGTACCGTTGAATACAGCAAGCTGTTTGGCGGTGGTATCATACACCATCATTCCCGGTGCGGGATTAATGATATTAAGATGAGGGCTCGCAACCCTCGGAAGAATCATCGCCTTGTTAGTATCCTCTAAAACCAGTATTCCCGGTGTAGCTGTGGGCGTACCAATTCTTACTACCGCATCGGTGTTCTCTGTTGTTACATTATTCTGTATCGTTGCAAGATCTACAGTAGAATTTTGAGGATCTATGGTAGTTCCTGTAGTGTCTATTGAGAGATCTTTCCAGCCTGATGCATTTTTTGTTTTCACTTTATGGTCAGAAAGGTCATAGACTACAGTTCCTTCAACGGCGCCAGAAACAGCACCTGTATTGGTTACCCAGGGAAGAACCATTCCCCGGTTTTCGTTTCCGAATTCTAAGGAAATGGAACTGTTTTGTACCAATCCCTTCCCTACTGCCACCTGAGCAGGACTCAGCAGCGTACTCATAAGGAGTACTGCTGCTGAAATTATAATATTATTCTTATTTATCATTTTCAATTGTGCGTTTTAAAATTAAAATCATCTTTATTAATTACGGACAAGCCTGCGTATTAAAGCATTTCCAACCTGTAGAAGTTCCGTCGGTATTGATGTAAATACAGTCTGAATCAATATTATAAACCATCATACCATCCTTTAGATCAGCTGCAGGAATATCCGTAATTTGCTGAGCAGTCAATCTATTTGGTACAAAACCTTTTGTTTTAGCTTCCAAAGCGGTCCATGCCCCTTTTCTTACCATTGGCCAGTTATCGGCATTTACTCCTGCTCTTCCCAGAGAAGTAATACCTTGTGGTGTGTCTAAAACCATTCCTGATGTAGCAGCAGGCACATAGCAGAAGCAGTTTGCAATAGCCATATTAATTGCATTGGCGTAAGTAGAAGTATAATTGGTAATACCATTTTGATCGGGATCTACACTATCGTTCAATCCGTCATTATTGGCATCTGTTGCCATAGGATTAAGCTGGCTTCCTGATAATTTAAATGCCGCTATTCCATAGCTTAAGCCGTTATTATTCGTCACTGAAGCAGGCGTACTTATGTCTGTTGCAGGACTCACTCCTGACTCTGCTAAATCTGAACATCCGTCGCCGTCACTGTTTAGATCCAAATGATTTGGAACTCCATCGCCATCCGTGTCTACCGAACATATTCCCGGTTTAGGATGAGCTGAAGGAAGGTAGACAGGTGTAACGGCTATAACAGATGATATTTCCTGAATACCTTCAGTTCCTGTATTGAAAGCTGCAGTGTTACCTGCCGCTATTGTACCTACAGATCTGATCTGGTAATATCTGTATGGAGTAGACACAGCATTGGCAAAAGTTACCGAAGTGGTGTTTAGTGCAATTCCGTTACCGCTTGTCAGTAAAATATAACTTACCCCATCAACAGAGCCATATAGTTTTCCAAACGCACTGGTATTAGTAGACATGCCGCTTGCAATCTGGGTAACAGTAAGAGAACTTAAAGTAACCGGTGTTGGATAAGTAACTGTAAAGATCGTCGCTCCTGATGCTACCGATTGGGAAACAAAATTATAAGGGCTGGTATCAGATGCATTGCCATTATGTAAAGTAGCAATCTCAGTATTTGCTGTAGGATCTCCGGCAGCTGCATTAAGCGGAGAAGTAACACTAGTGATAGTATTGGCTTCCGCTGCAGTATAGAAACAAGCAGGGCTTTCCACGGCGTCTACAATACCGTCATTATCATCATCTATATCATTAAGATCGATAATTCCGTCGCCGTCAGTATCCGTACATACATTCAAAGCTGAATTTATTGCATATTGATTATATGTAGATGCATAATTAGTAATACCGCTATCCGACATGGTCTCTACATTATCACCTATCCCGTTATCTCCATAATTACCACCAACAATAACATAAGTTCCAGGAACACTACCTCCTGCATTAAAGAAATTAGCCGGAACTAATAAAGCTTTATCAATACCTGCTTCTACAGCATCCGGGCAACCATCACCATCACTGTCTCGGTCTACATAGTTGGGAACGCCATCGCCATCATTGTCAGAATTACATCCCGTTTTAGTACGGTGCAGAGAAGGGTTAAAGTTTTTATACTGAATCGTGAATTCTATTAATCGGGCATTATTGGTAATATTCACATTATCAATCCCTAAAATTCTGTAAGAATGATATATTGTGGTAATATGTTGGGTGTTGCTAAAGGTATATGTAGAGTTAGCAGTCAACATATCTTGACCTAAAGCATCAGACAGATCTGTCCACATATTGGTATCAATGTCCAAGCCTTGCAACTTCCATTTTCCACCCCCGAAAGCTACACCACCTACATTCAATTTTACATTGTCGATGAGCGCCGCATCAATGACCGGCAGATCAAAAGTAATCAATGCTTTATTCTGAATACTCACTGCTGGAGTCACTGCCCCATAATTGGTTGTTGCTGTATTATTATCATAACTATTTGAAAGCGGATTAGCTGTTGCCCATGTAAAGTCTGAAGTTACTGCTTCAGTAATATCTATAGCCTGTGCTTCTGTATAAAAACAAGAAGGTGATTCTACCGCATCCGGAATCCCGTCATCATCAGTATCGATATCCATCAAAAATTTATTATCACAAGCACTCACATCTGCAGCGTCAGCAATAAAGTGGTAAGTATACACATGCTTATACGCATCAGGATTGGAGGGAAATTGTAAAACATCAGCAAAACCGTTGCTGCCATAAGGTCCCGGCACCATTGCATTGGGAACATTAGGAGTGGTAGAAGTTACTGCTCCTCCACTACCGTTCTTAACAGTCCCGGGTACAGATGCTTCCGTTGAATGGTTATAAAGAATCGCTTCTTTAGTATCCGGACAGTCATCGCCATCGCTATCCAAATCCAAACGGTTTGGAATGCCATCATTATCTATATCTAAGCCATAAAGACAAGATTCTGCATTTGAAATGCCATTAAAGCTTAGTCCTACAGCATCTACGTAGCTTGCTGTTGTGCCAGTTAATCCATAATAAATAAATCTTACGTAGTATCTTGTATTCAAATTTAAAGGATAATTACTATAAGTATCCATGGCATTATATACAATATTACCTCCGGTTACAGTTGCCGCCCCAGTAGTTAAAACTGTATAGGTAGCAAAGCTTGGATCAGTAGATATGATAACACCTTCTTTTAGTGGTGATTGAATGGTATAATTATATATTTTATCGATTGACAGATAGGTTGAAGTCGTAGTAAAATAATATTGCATATAATCTCCATTCGCCACGGCATCATCGAAGTTCGCTGCTGTAGCCCCTGTAAACTTTAAGACATTGGCACCAGATACATCCACAACACCAGGACCAAAAGTACGCACATTATATGGTTGGGTTTGAGCAGCGTTATACTCTGTGGTTGGTAAAGTATGAAGAGTCTGTTCAAAATCCCATACTAGCACATTAGACGCATCATTTCTATCTACAATAGCACAAGAAGGTGACTCAACAACATCCAGCACCCCATCATTATCATCGTCTATATCGGTAATATCAGGAACGGCGTCTCCATCACTATCCAAACAAGCGCTTATTGCTGCATTGGTTGCATAATCAGTATAGGTTGAAATATAATTGATGGTTCCGGCAGTGATAGAACTTTCAAACTGATTGAGCAATCCGTTGTTATTGGCATCTGCTCCGGTATTGAAGGTGGTCGTATTATTGTTGGTAAAGACTGTATTTCCGGCTTCTACAGAATCACTACATCCGTCACCATCGCTATCTAGATCTCTGTGGTTGGGTACACCGTCCCCATCAGGATCGTTAGTACATGTTGGTTTAGGGTATTCAGATGGAATGTAGTTATTCAATACGAGATATATTTCTTGTACCCTTGCATAGCCTGTGCTGTTATTTGCTGCAGCAGTATCATTTATCCCTAATACACGATATTTTATATATTTTACGGTAGGGTGCAATGAATTTGTAAAAGTTTCAATTGCATTAACCACGGTTCTAGTCGAAGCTGTAGTTTCCAAATTCACCCAGATTGATCCATCAAAACCTTGTAACATAAAGGTTACATTAGCATTGCCAAAAGCAAGATTATACATGTCAAACTGTATGTTGCTTACGGCAGTAGGTAAAGAAAGCGAAATTTCATATACTGCTTTTCCTTCAGAGTTTTGGCCTGTCGCTACGCCTGTATAACTTGATGTAGAGTTTACTCCATCTATTGCGTTTTCAAATGGTCTGAGGGTAGTCTCTATGTTTAAATCAGATCTGATACTGGCTATCATTTTCGCATCCGTTTCCGTATAAAAACAAGCAGGGCTTTCCATAGCATCTAATACCCCATCATTATCATCATCAATGTCATTAATATCTAATATGGTATCCCCGTCTGTATCAGCACAGGCTGCATAATTAGACCCTATCGCATAAGGGTTATAAGTAGAGTTGTAATTAGGATTTCCATTTTGATCAGGATCTACACTGTCATTTAAACCATCATTGTTTAAATCAATACCGTTAGGATTTAGCTGGCTTCCTGTCAATTTATTTAAGGCAATACCATAACTGCTTCCTACATTATTATTTACAGATGCCGGAGTACTCACATCAGTAACAGGACTTACTCCTGATTCTGCCAAATCTGAGCATCCATCACCATCGCTGTCGAGGTCTAGATAATTAGGAATTCCATCCCCATCGGTATCGCAAATATTCGAGTTTCCTAAAGTTCCTACAACAGCTACACGGTCAATAAGAAAATCACGTTCAGCCCCGCCGGCACCAGAAGCTTCGGCAGTGAATAACAAATAATATTGGGTGTTTTGACTCACTGTAAATGTTCCGGAGAGCTTCTTGTATGAAGGATTACTTCCATATGCAGGAAGAGTACTCATATCTGCCTGCTGAAGTGTAAGCTCTACCATTCCAGTCGTAGCGTTGTAAAGCTGGACAATATAATCATACGTGGAACCAGAAGCTCTGTTTCCTAAATCAAACGAGTAATTATAAGGAACACCCGGAATAAATGGCTCGTCAAATCGGTACACGGCAGAAGCAGCAGCTTCTACCACAATATTATGCAATCCAGTATTTGAATTATCATCACCCAACTCTGCAAATAAACCACTTGTTAATTGAGAATTTGCATTGGTTCCGCTATAAGTATTTACATTCAAACCAGGCGGAGCATAAGGCGCAGTGCTCAAATACCAGTTTTGAGGCGAAGCAGTGGCGAATCCTCCGTCTTTGACCATGTTTGTATAGGCATTTGGACATTCTGTTTTATCTAATATACCGTCATTATCATCATCAACATCTATAACATCCCGTACGCCGTCACCATCCGAATCTGAACAGGCATTAACGTTCTTATTAAGCGAATAAGCAGAATACTTGGAGATATAATTTACAATCCCATCACCATCTGGATCAACAGCATCCACCAGCCCGTCATTATTGGCATCTACATCAGGGAATTGATAATTAGCAGACATATTGGTAGTGGCGCCAGCTTCAAAAGCATCTGAACAACCATCGCCATCACTATCCCGATCAAAATGTGGTAAAATACCATCATTATCGATATTTGCATCAGCACAAGATCCTTTTGGATAAAAGGAAGCAACATAAGCAGCAGTGTTAAAATCGAAATAAAATTCGGTAGCAATGCCAGCCAGTACATTATTAGCTGTAGTTCCGCGGATTCGATAATACTTATATTTACCAGCATTTATTCCTACTGCAAATTTATTGGAATTGGTAAGCGATACACCTCCGTTTACAGTGGTATTGGTAGCATCAAGAGGATTACTGGCCGCGCTAAATAAAGGAGTCCATGTAGCAGCATCATTGGAGGCTTCAAACATAAGGTTTCCGCCAGATATCTGAACTGCACTCGATTTTTTAATATAAAAAGCATCTAATTGTACAGGCACAGAGAAGGTCATTGTAAACAATGCCTTATTATTTTGAGTTTGGGTAGGGCTTGTTACAAATTGTACAGCATTTACGGTATTATTATTATCTCCTAACGCTGCGAAATTACCCAGACCTGAAACCGTTGTAAGATCAGAAGTAACGCTTACACCGACAGTAGGTTTTGCTAAAGTATTCCATTCGTTTGCTGTATAATAACAGTTCGGACTTTCTGTTGCATCCGGTACACCGTCATTATCATCATCAATATCAATGGAATTAATAACTCCGTCTCCATCAAAATCGTCATTCGGACCCGTCTGGGCAGAGACTATCCCTGATGAGAGGAAGGAAAGGAGAAATATTTGGCAAAACAAACATCTCCAGAGGATAGTTTTTTTCATCATTTGTGTTTTTTTTAAAATTGTTATTTTCTTAAAATACTTGTTTAATACTGATAATTCAGTAATACAAAGCACCATACCAATAAACAAATATTCTTTAACAAAAGTATATAAATTCTACATAGTTTCAACAGTAATACTTAAAAACATTGAAATTAATCAGTTATTTCACACATAACATATTAAATACATCTAATATCAACTTGTGCATTTCACTCAGAAATCACGATAATTTCACAAAAAATCCAACAACAGAACTGTACTTTATCTTAGTACTTCCTACTACTTTTTCTTACAATTAACTGAATCATCTTTTTAAAGATGTGAAGAGACGTTCCTGAGTTTGTTATAAAAAAAATGACCCTATTTATTTTTCTATTTATAATTTTTATTACATTTGATAAACACAAAAACACAAATCTATTCCTCAATTAATATTCTGCTGTTCTCTATTTCTTGTCGATTATTTTTCAACATTTGTGGTATATTAACTTCTTAATATAAAAACACTTTAAAAACAATAAATGATGTCTAAAAATCAAATCAGTGTAGAAATTCCTCAGGAAATTATCACACAAGTAAGCTCAAAATTTCAGGAGATTAAAGATATTCTTGCTCCCTACATGGGAAACATGACGGTAGAAGAACGAAAAACGCTTCCTAAAATGAGTGATAAAAGCGTTGCTTTCGTCAACAAAGTTATCGAATACACGATAGCCAACCCCAAATTCGTCCCTACGATGATGGATGCGCAAGAGTGCAAAAAAGATTACATTGCCAACCAGGCTTTATTGCCATTGTATGCGGTATCTCAACAAGTAGGTGAAATGATGAAAGATACCATCATGCTTACCGGGCACGAAGCCTACGTGCAAGCTCTTTATTACTATGGCAGCGTAAAATTGGCCGCCAGAGCAGGAGATGCGGAAGCCAAAACCATTGCTGAAGACCTAAGCAAACGTTTTCCCCGAGGCAAAGCCTCTTTAGAAAACAAAGCTGGCGGCATATAATTGTTGTAGCCCGACCTTTTTACGCCGACATTCCAGCATTGAGCTCAAATGTTTAAGCTGTCAGCTTAAACACTTGAGCTTTTAACTCAAACCTTTGAGCATTTAGGTCTGATGTTTGGGTATTTTACTCCAATAACGGAGTGTATTAGTCAAGCTTTTAAATATATAGGTCGGATATTGAAGCTTTTAGCTCAACTGATAATGCATTACACTTGCGCATTTTGAATCATTGGTTTTCGAAAACAGGCAGAAGCTTTTGCTTTTTTATCGCAAGGGTAGACAATGTTTTTATAATGAATGTATTTTTTAATTTAAACAAGGGCATTTGACTTCGTCGAATCTTCGATTTCAGTTAGCAAAGAAATACAAAGACTTTATGATCAGCATATAATGTTGATTTCTCAATGCACTTAAAAATACCTCTCATGCAATCTGCACGAGAGGTCTTTTTAAGTTTTCTAAAGATATCTTACGGCTTCCAGAAGCTCCATACTGTACCGTTGAAAACAGCAAGCTGTTTGGCAGTGGTATCATAGACCATCATTCCCGGTGCAGGATTAATAATATTAAGATGCGGGCTTGCAACTCTGGGAAGAATCATCGCCTTATTGGTATCTTCCAAAACCAATATGCCCGGTGTTGTGGTCGGTGTACCGATTCTTACTACCGCATCGGTGTTCTCTGTCGTTACATTATTTTGTATGGTTGCAAGATCTACAGTAGAATTTTGAGGATCTATGGTAGTCCCTGTAGTGTCTATTGAGAGATCTTTCCAGCCTGATATATTTTTTGTTTTCACTTTATGATCAGAAAGGTCATAGACTACAGTTCCTTCAACGGCGCCAGAAACAACCCCTGTATTGGTTACCCAGGGAAGTATCATGCCCCGGTTTTCGTTTCCGAATTCTAAGGAAATGGAACTGTTTTGTACCGATCCCTTCCCTACTGCCACCTGAGCAGGAATCAGCAGTGTACTCATAAGGAGTACTGCTGCTGAAGTTATGATGTTATTGTGTGTTATCATTTAGTTGTGTGTTTTAAATTTAATAAATTACTATTAATCCGGGCAAGCCTGTGTGTTAAAGCATTTCCAGCCAGTCGGCGTTCCGTCGGTATTAATGTATAGACAGTCTGAACTGATGTTATACACCATCATTCCTTCTCTCAGATCACCTGCCGGAATAAGATTAATCTGAGCAATTGTCAATCTGTTGGGTACAAAACCTTTTGTTTTGGCTTCCAAGGCAGTCCATGCCCCTTTTCTTACCATTGGCCAGTTATCAGCATCTACCCCTGCTCGGTGTAAAGAAGTGATCCCTTGTGGAGTGCTCAAAACTGTTCCTGATAGAACGGCTGGTTTGTAACAGAATAACGTACAAGATGCTATTGCTGCATTAATGGCGTTAGAATAAGTAGAAGTATAATTGGTGATGCTGTTTAGATCAGCATCAACACTGTCATTCAAACCGTCATTATTAGTATCGGCAGCAGTAGGATTTAGCTGGCTACCGTTCGGGTTGGCAATCCCATAACTTCCACCAGCATTATTGGTCAACAACGGTGTAATGATATCAGTTGCAGGACTCACTCCTGACTCTGCCAAATCTGAACATCCGTCGCCATCGCTGTCCAGATCCAAATGATTCGGAATGGTATCGCCATCGGTATCTACAGAACAAATTACCGGTTTTTGATGTGCAGAAGGAATGTAAGAAGCCGCCACCGTTGAGGTAATCTCACCAATCGTATTTGTCGCAGCTAATGCTCCAGGTACAGAGCCTGTTTGTATTCTATAATATTTGTAAGGTTGTGTGGTTGTAATATTAAACACTGTTGGTGTAGTTGTAATTAACGTAGCCGGACTTAAAGCCGCCGACCATGTAACGCCATCATTTGAACCTACAACAACTGCATTAGCATTGGCCATTGCACTGATTCTTTGCGAAACACTCAACGTTGCCAGTTGCAGGGATGTAGGATATTCAATGGTAAATAAATTACTCCCGGTAGGATTTGCCGTTGCAAGAAATGGATTAAAATTAAATGTCAATGCTGTTGCACCGTCATGTAGCAGCTGAATGTCGCCATCTGTCTGATCATCATCCGGGCTGGTAAATTGTGAAGTGATTTTTGAGATGACATTAGCTTCCGCAGCGGTATAAAAACAAGCCGGGCTTTCAACGGCATCTGCAATACCATCATTGTCGTCATCTATATCATTAAGATCGATTATTCCGTCACCATCAGTATCTGTACATAAATTTAGAGTGCTTACAATTGCATATTGATTATAGCTATATATGCCGGTATATGCAGCAGATGAGGTATCATTTGTTTCAATACCAGAGTAGAATCCGTTTGTGCCATAGGCTGCAGGAGTATTATTACCTACAATAGCGTTGGCTACCCCTGTTTGTGTACCGCCTGTGTTTACCAAAGTTCCTGTTGAGGTGTTTCCTGCACCCGCCTGAGTTGCTGTACCTGCTTCTACAGCGTCCGGACAGCCATCGCCATCACTATCTAAATCAAGACGATTTGGAATGCCGTCGTTGTCGGTATCTATATCAGTACAAGGCACTGAAGTAACAGCAGAAAAAGGAACACCAGTAAAAGTATTTCCATTAATACTCCACTGTAATGTAACCGCTGAATTTGCATTTCCATCATTGGTTGTTAATGCAATGCGAACATATCTACCATTGGCATTGGTGAAAGTGATTTCCGGAGAAAATGTACTACCATTACCAGACCCCACCGCTCTTACATCATCTTTGTAAATGGAAGGTACGGGCGATGCACTTCCGTCGTGTGCTACATATAGAGCATGACGGCAGGCAAAATTCGTGGTGGTTCTTAATGAGACTGTATTTGCGCTTAAAGGTATTTGCAACAAAAATTCTATTATATAGTATCCTCCGGTATTGGCTACACTAGCCTCGCTTGAATTTTGAAAATCAATTTCTCCATTCTGGAAATTGTTGACACTATTGATAGAGCCATTTGCCCCATAAGTACCTTCAATCAACGTAAGTGATGTATTAGAAGGACGTTTCACACCTTCTCCCACACCGTAAAAATAAGCATCTACTTCATCTCTGTTAGGGGTAGTTGTTGAAGTTCCTAATGTATATAAAGGTTGTGTTTCAGACCCAGTTTGGGAAAGGGAGGGATAGGCGTAAACATATACCGATTGATTGCCGGTACAACCTTCGACAACGTCAAGAACCCCATCATTATCATCATCAATATCTGTAATATCTGGTATGCCGTCACCATCACTATCCAAACAAGCGCTTACATTCGCATCAGTTGCAAAATTAGTATAAGTCGATATATAATTGATGGTTCCCGGAGTTGTAGAACTTTCAAACTGATCGAGCAATCCGTTGTTATTGGCGTCAGTTCCCGTATTGTAGTTCGTTGTATTGTTAGCGGTGAATACGGTGTTCCCTGCTTCTACAGAATCACTACAGCCGTCACCGTCGCTATCTAAATCTCTATGGTTGGGTATACCATCGCCATCCAAATCATTAATACATGTTGGTTTCGGGTGCGCAGAAGGAATGTAATCGGAAGCTGCTGTTAAACCTACTTCTGTAATCGCAGCATTAGTTACTGTGCCAAGTATGCCTTGTAATCTGTATTTTGTATATATTGCCTGCGAACCGCTTGGAATTGCAAAACTCTGAATATTAGCCGACGAATTAGCCGGAGTGTAAGTCTGCAAGGGTATCCATATAGTACCATTCCATCCATCAACGCTCACTGAACTGCCCGTAGTACCCAATGCATTTGCAGTGGCAACATTATAACGAATGTATAGCGCACTTGCCTTTAAAGGAGTTGACGGCGTAATCTCAAAGACCGTTAAATTAACTTTAGTAGAATTATTTGTAAAAGCAAATGTTGTAGCTGTATTATTATCATAAACATTAGCAATTGCACCTGTGGTTGCAACCTGTGTCGTAACAGACTGCGGAACAGCAATCTCAGCAGCAGTAGAGAAACAAGAAGGACTTTCTACAGCATCCAACACCCCATCATTATCATCATCAATGTCATTAATATCTAAAATGCCGTCTCCGTCTGTATCAGCACAGGCTGCATAATTAGATCCTATCGCATAAGGGTTATAAGTTGAAGGATAATTAACAGTTCCTGGTGTTGTTGTACTTTCTACAGAATCGTTTAAACCATTGTTGTTTAAATCAATACCACTAGGCTTTAGTTGACTTCCTGCGAGTTTATCTGCAGCAATACCATAGCTTGTTCCGTTATTATTGGTAATAGATGTCGGCGTGCTTACATCTGTAACAGGACTTACCCCTGATTCTGCTAAATCTGAACAACCATCGCCATCACTATCTAAATCCAAATGGTTAGGCACAGCATCTCCATCAGTATCACAGCCTCCTGCAAACACTGACATCCCTTGTACAAAAACCTGATCAAACCCTGTTGTATTATTTGATCCGGATACTATAAACCTATGAATTTTAGAGTTATTTAAAGTTTGGGTAGTATCTACACTCATTGTAGAGCCATCAGGAAATGTTCCTGTATAAATAACCGTACCTGCATCATCAAAACAGACTAATGTAAGCGTACTGCCATCTGTTGCAGGCTCTGCGGAAACTTGAATTCTGTCTACCAGCCTTTTCTGATTTGTAAAAGGATTATAGTATTCAAATGAATAAGATACAGCATCTGCAAAAAAAATATATTCGTTATCAGCATCTCCTGAATGACTGACAATATTAAAGTTATCACGAACGATATTATAAGGTGCTACCTTACTTCTTTCTCTGATAATTAAACCGTATTGACTATACAAAGCATTAGAAGCATTAAGGCCGGAAGGTAATGTTTCTGTCAGGTTTTTAACTCCACCTTCTATCGTCTGTATGCCGGATCCACATTCTACCGTATCGGGTATGCCGTCATTATCATCATCAAGATCTACACCGTCTGCGATGCCGTCTCCATCTGAATCGGCCGTGGCACTGATATTTTTATTAAGAGCATACTCAAAATAAGTAGAATTATAATTCACATAGCCGTTATTATCTGCATCCACTGCATCCACAAGACCATCGTTGTTAGCATCTACATCCGGGAATTGGTAATTAGAAGCGGTGTTGGTTGTAGCTCCTGCTTCCAGGGCATCAGAATAGCCATCTCCATCACTGTCCAAGTCAAAATGAGGGAGAATATTATCCCCATCAATGTTAGCATCTGTACAGCTTGTTTTAGGATAGAGCGATGCAATATAATTATTGGGCATCAGCATTTTCACTTCTCTTATTTGGCTTCCGACAATTGTGCCTGCAAGCCCCTGTAAACGAAATTTGCTGTAAGCCGTATTTTGATTTTGAGTAAAATTAAAAGTCTGGTAAAATCCTTGTGCAGTATTAGGAGCAGTGCTCGGATTAAATGCTGGCATCAGCGTTACCCATGCAGTACCATTCCAGCCTTCCAGAGTAAGTGAAGCTGCAGTATTAGAAAATTCGGTTTGTCCGTAAAAATTCATCTCAATCTGCAATCCCGCTGCTGCAACAGGCCTGATTGGAGTGACTTCAAAGACGGTAAGATTTACTTTAGTAGTACCATTAGTAAAATTAAATAGCGTAGCAGGATTATTATCATACAAATTAGCTATTGTTCCTGAATTAGCAACCGTTGTCGTTACAGAAGCAGGAATGGCTATTTCGCTGGCGGTATAATAACAGTTCGGACTTTCTGTTGCATCCGGTACACCGTCATTATCATCATCAATATCAATGGAATTAATAATTCCGTCTCCATCAAAATCGTCATTCGGACCCGTCTGGGCATAGACTATACCTGATGAGAGGAGGGAAAGGAGAAATATTTGACGAAGCAAAAATTTCAAGAGAATTGTTTTTTTTATCATGTTTCAGTTTTTATAAATACAGAAAATTCTTCAGTCAAAACAAACTTTTAAATGTTTATCTGAAAATTAAAATATTAGCAAAATGATTTAAATAATCATTATTAATTAAACAATCTTAATTTAACATAATTTGGGAGACTAAGATATTCAAATTAATTTGAGCAATATATTAAATACCCTTAATTAACCTTCCCATTAGTAAAAACATATAAAAAAAACGTTAATTATCAAATATACAAAACTCTGAAAACCAATAAACTAATTAAAAAAAAGCGTTAATTATGAATATACATAACAAAGCTACTTCTTTATAGTTTTAATATCTATAATATAAACTCATTGCCAGCACAATAAACATATTCTAAAAATCAATAATTATTATATATTATAATCAAATATATACTAATTTTACTCAATTTTAAGTCATAAACAGTGATTATCGCATTAAAATGAGTGCAGAAAACTTACAATTACTGTTGTTCTAAATAACTCATCATCGAATTAAAAAATTAATCGATTTTCAACCATTACAAGTAATGAAAACAACCAAAATCTAAAGTTGCATTAATTTTTTTAAGAAATAGATGCAATTATGAGATAAAAATTCACAATTCCCATAGGGCATCTTTTATTTAAACTCAACAATATGAATTTTGAAAAATAGCTGCGATAATTTTTATTTTTCTGTATTCTCAAAAAGCTTAAAAAAATTTTCCGAGAGTCTTATTTCCAGCTTTTTTTTAAATTGTGCTTTATCATTCGTTTTTACCAGAATAGATAAGGATAAACGGCATTAATTTCCTTCACCAATGTAGAATCAGCGGTCTATAATCGTAAATTGACCTACAGCAATATCTTTTGCCGAAACGATAATTGTTTTCACCGATCTCAATAAAGAATTCCTGATCTCACATCATCAGCACTTCGTATTAAACAATAACATGTATATTTTCAGTGATTCTCGATGCGTTCTAAAAAAATAAAACCTCTCAATGCAAACGTTGCATGAGAGGTTTTTTCTAAGTTTTTTAGAGTATATCCTAAGGCTTCCAGAAGCTCCACACTGTACCGTTGAAGACAGCTAGCTGTTTGGCGACAGTATCATAAACCATCATTCCCGGTGCCGGATTAATAATATTAAGATGCGGACTCGCAACCCGGGGAAGAACCATTGCCTTATTAGCATCTTCCAAAACCAATATCCCCGGTGTGGCTGTCGGCGTACCGATTCTTACTGCCGCATCGGTATTTTCTGTGGTTACATCATTCTGTATCGTTGCAAGATCTACAGTAGAATTGTGAGGATCTATAGTTGTACCCGTAAGGTCTACCGAAAGATCTTTCCATCCTGATGTAATTTTTACTTTCACTTTGTGATCAGAAAGATCATAGACTACTGTTCCTTCAACAGCACCTGCAACAGCACCTGCACTGGTCACCCAAGGAAGTACCATTCCACGGTTTTCATTTCCGAATTCTAATGAGATAGAACTATTCTGTACCGATCCTTTTCCTATGGCAACCTGAGCATATACTAGCGTTCCACAAGAGAGAAAAGCCATTGCGTAAAGCATTCTTTTTACTAATGTTATTTTATTCATAATGTGTGTTTTTTACGATTTACAGATAAGTACTATTAAGGACATGCTCTTGTATTAAAGCATTTCCACCCTGTCGGAGTTCCGTCGGTATTAATGTAAATACAGTGTAGATCAGTATTATACACCATCATACCATCCTTTAGATCAGCTGCAGGAATATCCGTGATTTGCTGAGCAGTTAATCTGTTGGGTACAAAACCTTTGGTTTTAGCCTCAAGAGCAACCCAGCCACCTTTTCTTGCCATTGGCCAATTGGCCTTCTCAATTCCTGCTCTTGCCAAAGAAGTCATTCCGCTTTGAGTTTCCAATGCAGTACCGGAAGTAACTGCCGGTTTGTAGCAGAACAATGTACACGAAGCTATTGCTGCATTAATTGCGCTGGCATACGTATAAACTCCGGTATAAGCAGCAGTTGGTGTATCATTATTTTCTCCAGCATTATAAAAGCCGTTGGCTCCATAATTTGCAGGAGTATTGTTTCCCACAATTGCATTCGAAACGCCTGTCTGTATGCCACTTGTATTTATCAATGTTCCTGTGCTCGTATGATTTGCTCCCGCATGACTTGCGGACCCTGCTTCTACAGCATCCGGACAACCATCACCATCACTGTCCAGATCTAATTCGTTGGTAATACCATCATTATCTGTATCTATATTGGTACATTCTATTTTTGTTTGTCCATTCACCTGGAACTCTCTAAATTGAGCATCACTTCCTGCCAAGCCATTAACCGGCGTGCTCCACGTTATTTTTACAGTTGCCGTATTGCCAACAGGGGTAAAAGATAAAGTTTTGTAACCATGATCAACTGAGAAAGATGCAGGGTTTGTTTGATTAGCTACAGTTGAGAAACTTTGTAATGTAACCCCATTCACAGCCAATGTCACACTATTAGCATCAGGATTCTGTATATTTAATGAATAATAATGATATTTTAACGTGTTTACAACTCCCGGATTAAGATCGGTAAGCGTAAAAGTAAATGATTCTGCACCGTTATCCTGGTATCCTTGTACATACGTTCCGGCTGATGCCAAATAATTGACACCGCTGTTAGCATCCTTTACACCACCCCAGGTACCGGGACGATAATCTTCATATAAAGGCAGCCCTGTATCTATACAACTTTGTTCGACAGTGTCTAAAATACCATCGTTATCGTCATCAATATCAATAGAGTTGCTGATACCGTCGCCATCAAAATCTGTACATTTATTAGAATTTATATTAGTGCTTATATCCACTGATTGTCCTGTTCCTGCAATAATAGGTATTCCCATCGTACCGGAAGTTGCACCCACTGTATTTCCTAGATTCTGGGTAATCGGCGCAGTGCTGGTTCCATTATAAGAAGTTCCGCTATTCCCTCCAGGAATGGAAGAATTCACAAGATGAGGTGTAGCAAAATCAGCACCGCCCTCAATTGCATCAGGACAGCCATCTCCGTCACTATCAAGATCAAACTTATCAGCAAGACCATCAGCATCAGTATCTAAACACGTATTAATATAATAATAAACATCATCTATAAAAATATCGTCACCTGTAGAGCTATATTTGAATTCTATCTTCCCAGTTTCTGGAAGAGCTGCTGCATTAAAGACTATTTGTAAATCATAATAAGAAGATAAACCAATTGACCTTGACGAAGAAGCACCCAAAAGACTTCCATTCACCCTAAACTCGGTAATAATACTGTTAGCTGCCGGATCTCTGGTAATTGTAGGATTATTTGAGTTTGCAGGATTGCTTATACCAAACAGCCTCACCCCTCCTAAGTAAGCACCCATCTCCATAGATTTTGTAGTAATGGCTCCTACGTTAGCAACATAATTTTCTGTTTTCACTTTTAGCACATATATCGGGTTTGATGTACATGAATTTTTAAGAACTACATTTGATTGGGAGGCACTTGCTGCGGGAGATACACCATCATAACGACCCGTTAAGGCATTAGCATAATTTGACCAGCCTGCTACCAATGACCAATTACTTGTATTAGAATTAAAAGTAGGGTTTACTACGGTATTGAAAACACCAGTACCCTGCTCGAGTGTATCTGGAATACCATCGTTATCATCATCTAAATCAGTTTGATTGACAACGCCGTCACCGTCGTAATCATCTGTAGGAGCTGTCTGGGCTGAGAGATTGCCAAAAAACAGAATCAGGAATACAACCAGAAATTTACTATATAGCATAAAGCTACATAAGGCATAATTTTTTTTCATCGAATGTGTGTTTTTGTGTTATTAATTTTTATTTTCTAAAAATTACTGTAATAAAATATTCATTAATTATTTGTGTTTAATATAATTTTAAAAAAATCTAATTCACCGTCGAAAATTGCTGACTGTATGTCTGCATTTCATAAATCAAAAAGAATAGTGAATTATAGGGTACAATTACAGACCGAAAACAGTCCAGTATTGTGGTTTAATCAAGAGTTCCATATTTGTATTTGCAGCAAAATTACAATATTTTTATCAAATAACACTATGTATCGAATAGTAAAATTGAAAATTCATTAAATTATAACTAAGCAAACAGCCTGTTTATAATGATTTTAACAAATAAAATTTATTTTAGAAAAATCAGTAAAAATGAGATAATTAAGTGATTTTAATAAAAGACATGCTGTAAACTTTACAAATTAAACTTCTTTGCATTTTACTTTTCTAATTGTCTTTTTTTGAGTCTTTTTTAAGTTTCAAAACCTGAATATTTTTACTATTAAGTCGCATTGAAAGCCAATTTTGAAGTTTAGCTGTTTCTACAGGCTTATTTTCATTGTCTTTAAACAATAAAACCAGTTGAATTGTTGTACTGTCTGTATCAGGATATTGCTCCACCTTACCCAAAGAAATATTCTCTACCTCCGGGAAAAGAATTTTCATTTCTTTAATGAGCTTAGGATCTTCTACTCTGTATTTCCCAAGTTCGTTATTGAGTTTGCTGATGATCACATCCTTTTCAGAAACAGAAGATTCCTGTTTATCGAGTTCCCTCAATATTTCAGATTTTAGATCGCTGTCATTTTGTCTAATTGTGAGTTCGGTATCTGATAAACCTTTCTCCTCAAGCAATTTGTTGTAACTCACAATTTCCCTCTTTGATAATTTCTGATTTAAAAAAGCAAGATCAATTTTTTTAGGAAAAGTATTGTAACTAATCTTCTTATATATTAATATGTATCCTTTAGAATTAAATTCAGAATTGATGAATTCTTCAACAGATTTTGTAAATTTTTTCTCATTATAAAGATTATATGCCAGATAAAAACTCGGAACAATCATTACTACGATAAGGGTTGAAATTCCGTAACGAATCCTTTTTTCATATTTACTATCGATAATAACAGAAGGATATTTGAGATATTTAACTACAAAAAAAGTGGCAATACAGATAAAGAAGCAGTTGATAATATATAGATAGAATGCTCCAAAAAAATAGGAAAAATTAGAAGTAGCCAACCCAAAACCAGCTGTACACAATGGCGGCATCAAAGCTGTTGCAATAGCTACCCCGGGAATCGGATTCCCTTTCTCAACCCTTGTTATAGCAATAATCCCTACCAAACCTCCAAAAAAAGCGATCATTACATCATAAATATTGGGAGCAGTTCGCGATAGTAATTCTGACTGAACATCTTTGAACGGGCTGACATAAAAATAAAACGTAGAAACCGTAAGACTTACTACAGTAGCAATCAGGAGATTCTTAATCGATTTTTTCAATAAAGGAAAATTGTAAGTCCCAAGTGCAAAACCAGCTCCCACGATAGGCCCCATCAAAGGGGAAATAAGCATCGCTCCTATGATTACTGCTGTAGAATTCACATTTAGTCCTACCGATGCAATAATAATTGCACAAGCAAGAATCCAAAGGTTGGCACCTCTAAATGAAATATTAGAAATTACATTTTCAAGAACCTTTTCTTTTTTATCTTCGCCGTTATGAAGATTAATAAAGTTGAATAAGCTATCAAACATTTTTGTTTTTTTAGGTCATAAAAATAAGGTTTTCAATAATACCTATCGATAAAATCTCTGTTTGATTTTAAATTCAATATTTTTTGCTATAAAAAAGTTTACACGAATTGATTGTAATAAAGAAAGAGATATCTTGAATACAGAATACCTTACAAATTTTGATCTGTGCAGTTAAGATAATAATTTCATTAATCCGCTGATTTCGGATCAATCACAAAACTTGGGGAGAAAAAAAATATTGATAATTTTGTGGAATGTTAAACGATACCGAACTCCTCAAATTATTTTTACCTGAACTCTTGATTGAGCATTTTGAGATTGTAAAAGTTAA